>MDTB01090828.1_pt1 | contig 17939 bp, 17 predicted proteins | sample 811161 | NCBI WGS metagenome assembly MDTB01 (sample SAMN05326650, study PRJNA326480) | marine metagenome | isolation source: seawater | place: Mediterranean Sea | collected 2009
AACTACTTCACTTAATGATATCGAATCAGACGAAGATGAAGATGAAGACACACAGGAAGAGTTGCGTGAAAAGAGAAATGAACTTATGGAATTTATCGAGTCAATGTCTGAAAATGAATTCAAGTTTTCAGTAAAATGCGATAGTTGTTCACAAAGTATTATGCTGTGTAACTTTTGTAACGAACCTCTGTGTGCTTGTAAAAACACCGAAGACAAACCACAATTCAAAGCAAACCCATTCAACAAGTTCTACAATTCTCACTTTGATCCTAAACAACGAGATGACGAAATGTTGGAAATCCTCCAGATAGAGAACCCAAGTGGTGACGATCTTATGGCACCATGTGTCTGTAGCAGATGTTTTGCAAACAGAGATGCTGTGACAAAAGCAACAATTGACTCTTATGTTAGTGAAGAAGATGAAACAATCACTCTTGATACATTCAAGAAACCTGAAATGCGCGCTATTTACTACAATCTTTACCTAAACAATTCAGGTGTCGATAATCCTCAAATTTTGAGAAGATTCCCTTCATTTGAAACCATTGAATTGTTTAGGGAATACATAATCCATAAATATAGTATTCAAATTCAAAGACCAGATATTGAAGCAGACATTGAACCTGTGGAAACATCAACACCATTGTCTTCTTCTCCAAGAACACCTACAAATAGTTCTATTCCAGAACCAAGTGAACCACCAAGAATTACAAGACAAAATCGTGTTCCATACAGAGATAGTTCTCAGAGAGGCGGCAACACTATTTCTTTCAGAATTAATACTGCGCCACTTCCACAACAAAATACAAGTTTTACACAATACGATAATGAAGACATCTTTGTTCGGGTTGACGATATTTTGGCAATGAGAGAAAGATATAGAATCGCAATGGAAGAAGAAGTCGCCGAACGAGAAGTCCCCGATGAAGTTACCGAACGAGAAGTCCCCGAACAAGAAGTCCCCGAACAAGAAGATTATTATAGATATATTGTTGCTCCAACTCGTCCTACAAGAATTGATTCGCAACTCTTTGGAAATATTAGGTTTAGACCTCCTACACCACCGAGACCTAATTTAGTTGAATAAATAAAACACACCAAAAAAATATAGTGTAGACTACAGTTTTAAATTAAAAATTGAAAATATTTTTCTATTACATTAGTTTAGTAATTCAATCTCGTTAACAACAAAAGACTAAAATGACCAACGAATGCTCAATCTGTATGGCACCATTTGATGAAAATGATTCTAAAGTTAGTCTTGGATGTTCTCACACCTTTCACTACGCATGTATTTTAAGGTGGAATCTTCAATCTGAAAGCGCAAACCACTCTTCATGTCCTCTTTGCCGAGAGGAGATTGATGTAGATGGCGCACTAGATTCGGTTAGACAAGTTCAACAACAATCTCAACCCCAACACCAACATATGACACCGCAAGTTAGAATCGACGATATAATTCATAACCCTATTCATGGACTTAGAGTTAGGTGTAATGATTGTAACTCTGAATTCAATACGTGCGACTGTTGTGGAATTAATGTTTGCGCTTGTCAATTTCAACTTGATATGCGCGATTGGGAACCAAGAAGTTTTCACTGTCCAGCAAACCCATTTCACGAGGAATATACCGACCTAGAAGAAGGAGAAATTCCTCCTGTAACATGCTATCGGTGTTTTGTTACTCGCGAAGAAAGAGTCCTCGACTTTATGATGGATGATCATGGAGATGGTGATATCTTCTATCATGAACATATGCAAGAAATGTACGAAACATATTTTAATGACAATTCGGGAAGAGATAATACGCAAATCTACACACAATATCCAACGTATTCATTTGAAGAGTTTCGAGAACACATGGAACACCTATTCCAAGAAGAGATGGCAAACGGTATTAATTTGTTAGACGAAGATTTGTATGATGATGATATGGAAATTCCAAATCCTCCGATTCAACAACTTAATCTTGATGAACTCCAAGAGTATATTGAAGATATTGAAACAACTAACTACCAAGTCCAAACTTTTAATGAACCTGAAAGAATTAATCCTATAAATAATAACGCTGACAATGATTTTAATCGACCTATCGCAATGCCCCCTATTGAACTGTTTACACATCTAGAAAACCCGACAATCAACGAAGAAAATTTAGATGAGGTTATTCAGAATAATGATAATAGAAACAATGAATATAGACACAATACTTACTTAAGATTTGTAAATAATATTGATTATTACATAAATGATTCTGTAAGAAACCAAAATCAAAGAAATATATAAATAAAAAGGAAAAAGATAAATATATTTTTTATCTAATAAAACAGTTTTCTCTAATCCATATGTTTAAACCATATTTTACACCATTTTCAGGGGCAATTCCAGCATGTAATGTATCCAAGTCACCTTCACCATTCTTTAAATTATTCCAGTAAACAGCATTTCCTTCAATAGGTTTAGCGCAGATATCTAAATTTTTAAAACAAGTGCTACCATTATTACCTTCTTCATTTAAGGTATTTAGATAGGTAAATATAGTATAAATTCGTTGACCACCTCTTTTTAACTCTTTACGGTGAGCTTCTTTTTTTTCGTTTTTAAACCAATCGTAATGATAATCGTATTTTTGACCTGGTTTGTATCGAACTACTTGTAAATCTTCAATTTGACATTCATCTACCATTAAATATGTAGCAATCCTTTTATAAATTTGTTTTATCATAATGTCCTTTAGATTTTTTTCACTATTTAAAAAGCATGTATAACTTGTTCTTCCACTTGATTTAGGGTCTCCTATAGTAGTTGACTTAGTAAAACTACCCTGCGCCTCGGTTATTAAATGATTACATTCGTCTGGTGTTAAAAATCCAGTCAAGTAAACTATATCTGGATTATTATTGAGCGATGTTGTTTTAAAACTATGACCTTCTATTTCAATTTTTCCATCGTATTTGTTGTTAATTTTTTTTAATATATACTCGGATATTACAAATAATAAAAATATAAAAACGAATATGAAAACAATAAGTTTATTCATGTTCTATATACTAAATAAAAAGAAAATAGATATAACAAATTATTAATTCTGTTCATACGAAAATATTTCAGATAATAAAATTATACCTAAATAAATACATATCATTTAAATTAAAAACTAGTTTATTTTTAAGTAAATGAATATATTTGTTTTTGTTTATTTGTTAGTTTTTGTATTAATAAATAGATTGTTGTTTTCAAAAATAAGAGATAATGCGCTTGATTTAGCAAAGTTAAATGGAATTAACTCTGATCTATTGACCGCTATTTGTCAGAAAAAAGATAAACGACGTTCATTAAAAAAGATGGCAATTGAATATTTTAAAACAAAATAAAATTATATTTAGTTAATATTTAGTTAATATTTAGAAATTCTGTTTATTTATGCTGTAGCGGTAAATGCTTCCTTGTCGGAACTTCGGAAGAACCAACCGTTATTCTGAGGCATCCAAAAACCTCCCTGAAAATACTTACCATGCTGCTTAAAAGTATGCTGGTCAGATGCCGGCAGCAACCAACCCCTACCATATCGCTCAAATGTTGGCACATCCTCCATAAACTGAGTATCCGAAGTCACAAAGTTAGACCGTGTTGAACGCGTTGAACGTGCCGATGACGACTGCTGCGGCGATGGAGTTGACCGGGTAGTCCGTGACGATGAGGTTGTCCGAGACGATGATGTAGTCCGTGACGATGAGGTAGTTCCAGGTTCCTGCTTGATTACTGTTGCTCCAAGACGCTGAGCTTCCGCCCGATACTGATTCTGGAAAAACCACCCGCCGCCATTGCTATTCCACCATCCGAGATTTCCAAGAAGATAAGGTTCCTGGCGCTTGAAAAGCGGATTAGACCGAGCACAACGCACAATAAATCCCTTGCCAAATGGTTCGATTGAGAACCCCGAAAGGTCACGCGTCTCGCTAAAAGGCGACGGTCCTACACGCTGTGAACGCGAAGAAGTTGCTGAAGTAGTTGTGCTTGAACCAGTATAGGTAGCACCCGCGGCAACAAGATCATCATAATACTGACTGCGGAAGAACCATCCACCCTGACTCTCATTCCACCATCCGTTGTTGAGATACTTTTCACCACGGAAAGGGGTCTTACGAGAAGGCTTCATTAGGTATCCCCTTCCATAGTCTGTAAATGTGAGACCAGTAAGGTCATACTCAAGTCCTGGCATATCGTCAGCATATTCATCGTCATCATCTTCAGAATCCGATGGAACATATTCTTCGTCACTATCTGCTGCCTCAGCCGCCTGAATTAGCATATCTACATTCTGCGCAAATATAGACTGGTTATCATTTGACCGCTGGTTACGGGTCCGAACACCGTGTGATTCATCTGTTGCGCTAACATCGGTGTCAAAAATCTTAATACATTTTGTCTTATAAACATATACCTGACTTGACTGAGAAGTATAATTCCTAGCAAAATCAAAAGCTCGAGTCTTAGACGTAAACTGAGAGTTCATAACTCGTCCGTCGCTCTTGATTTCATATACTGTGTATGATGCCGAATTTGCGGAATCCTCGAAAACCGAAGTAACGGCACTGAAATAATGTGTTGAAGTGTTTGAAGAAGGCATTTTAGAAAGTGAGTTTGTTATTGAAAGTATATGTTAAATTTTTACATGTATTTTATAAATCAATTTTATTTAAATTTCATTTAAAGCGTCATTCTATAGGATTATTTCTATAAAAAAAATTATTCTATAGAAAAAAATAAAAATAAAAATATATTAGAATAATTTATTTATTCTGACGGTGGGTGTTCGGAAAATTCACGGAATGTTAAGGAGTATCTAACCCCTTTATCTTCCATCTTAGGAATTTCGTGAGAAAAATATATTTGACTATGACCAGCCATTATAAAGAGCGAATTATCCTCTAGCAGGAAATCAATATTTTCATCACTTGCCTTTTGAACCTTTAGAGATTTAAAAATTTCTGGATTATGTAGACGTCTAACCCTAAGAATTCTTGAATCTCCTAAAGAAACACCGATTATTATAGGATGTTTTCCAAAACTTAGATAAGTATCACGGTGAGCACGTATAGAATCATCTCCATTACGATATTTGTTAACTAAACAACTATTTATTTCCATATTGGCAAAATCAATATCATGTGATTCTAGTATAGATGACAATTCTGGATGATTTTTAATTTCAGTTGAAATTTGATTTAAAATTTCGGGATAAGTGTCCACTGCCTTCCATCTATCATACGTTTTTTTCCATGTATTACAGAAGTATTTTCCTTCGCGTTGAAACCAAAGTTGTTTTCTTGGAATTTCTCGCCCACTAACACAATGTCCATCGCGATATTCTTGAGAAGTAACAAATCCTCGTATTTTGTCTATCAATTCTTTCTCAAAAAAATTAGATTTATAGAAGAATACACTTTTATTTCCATCTATTATAGGGGTGTATAGAATCTGTGTCATAAAAGACTAGATTATCTAAATAATTTATCATCTCTTTTTTTAAATCAATTTTAATTTAATATCTTTAGATATACTATACAATGGCAAGATCAGTTAAAAGAAGTCGCTCTAAAAGACAGGGAAATAACGCTACAGTTAAAGTAAAGAAGGCAGGAGGAAAACTTGGACCAATTGAATTAAATGATGATAAACTTGATAAAAACCGTTTCTACTGCGTTAAATGTCGTGGACTCTGTTTTTCACGTAAACCAGATGTTAAAGTAGGTGCCTCAAAAAAAGGAAGAAATATGCTTAGAGGTGTTTGTAAAACTTGTGGAACCAAGGTTGTTAGATTTTTTTAAAAAATTTTTATTTTATTTTATATTAATTAAATTTCATTTCGGAAATTTAATTAAAAATTTTTCGCTATTTAAATTATAAAATGTCCGAGAGACTACCACAAGAATCGTGTGAGTCACACAAACAAATAGTCAACCTAAACTATTTAGAACGCGAAGCAGCAATATATAAACAATCAAAGAATGAAATAATTGAGTACTCAAAACAAGTACAAGAAGCAGTAGAGCAAAATACTAAAAAGGAAGTAGAAGAAGTTGAAGCAGCAATTAAACGATTAAATGAAAAAGTTGAAAAAGTAATGGAAACTAACTATATTAAAGAACGTCAGCAAAAAATAGAAGAGGCGCAGCAACAAATGATGAAATCTATTAAAGAAGCGTCAAATACATTTTTTCAAGTTAGAAATGTAATACGCGCAAAAGAAAATTTAACTAAAGAAGAAAAGTTACAATATGAAGAAAAACTATTCCATAAAATTTTAGACAAATTCATGACAAAAGAAGAGAAGGATTTATTTACACGCATAATTATGGCAGGTCCTATGTTAATGATTGGAGGTAATCATCCAGGAAGTGTTAGTTTAGGTCTTTAGAAATTGTGTTAATTGCGCAAGTTAAATATAATATATATTACAAAACTTAATAATATAAATATTGATATTAAAATCACTAATTCTATATTTACATCAAAGTATTTTTCATACATTCGAAGATAATTTAGGTCTGATTTTAATTGTTCTGGAAGTGATTTATAGTTATTAGAACCCCAGTTGTTACAATGTTCTAAACAAGGTGCTCTTCTTCTTTTTAAATTACAAACTCTATTTGCTACCATTAAAAATGACTTAGAAATTAAAATTAAAATTGAATTAAATAAGATCTTTAATTTATCAAAATATATCTAACATTAATCATGACAACAAAAAGGCATCTTTTTAACCTAAAGAATTTGACGGAAAAGGAAATTGAAATTATTAAAAAGGTTAACAATCCAGAGGTTATTTCAGTTATTCGTAATGAATGGTTGAAAACATTAAAACCAAATACAATTGAAAACTATATTAATGATATAATATCCTATTGGAAAATTAAACTTCGTGTATATACCCAAACCCCTACACAAATAGATTTTGCGCACGCACGGAAGGATATTGAAAAGTTTCTTCGCTCTCTAGATAAGAAATATAGACTTCCAAGAAAACCAAGTGGCGCAATAATTATCCGTTATCTTCGAGAAATGTTTAAGAAAGATGAAATATCAGCATATACTCTTATTACGCTTATGGATCTTTTGACTACAAAAAATAGATACCATTCAGGCGTTCTGGAAATTGCCATTATGACTGGTCCTGGAGAGTTTAGTTGTAAGTTTGATTGCTATTATTGTCCTAGCCAACCAGGTATTGCTAAAAGTTATGTTAGGGAAGAACCGGCAGTTAGACGCGGGGCTCAGCATGGTTTTGACTGTGTTAGACAGATTAATGCCAGAATCTCGTCATATCTTTCAATTGGACAACCCGGTGACAAAGGTGAATTCATCATTCTAGGTGGAACATTTTCAAACTATTCGGATGAATATAGGAGTGAATTTATGCGTGACCTATACTACGCATGTAATACATTTTATGATGTAGAAAAGAGAATGCGATACTCTCTAGAGTCTGAGAAAGAAATCAACCAAACTGCGCTTTTTAAGGTTGTAGGTCTTACTGTAGAAACTCGTCCAGATTGTATTGATGAAGAAGAAATTCAGAGATATATTAGTTATGGTGTTACACGGGTTCAGCTAGGGGTTCAGCACACCGATGACCGATTGCTCAAAAAGATTAATCGTCAGTGTTATACAACGGATACAATAAGAGCAATTACTTTGCTAAAGCGTGTTGGATTTAAGGTTCTTTGTCACTATATGCCAAATCTTCCAGGTGCTACACCAGATGGAGATATTGAGATGTTCCATAATGTAATTAATAATCCAGATCTTGTTTGTGATGAATGGAAGATTTATCCAACATCGGTTACAACTACATCATCAAAGGATATTGAGGATATTACTAAGGAAGTTATGCCAGTAAATACTGTTATTGAAAAGTGGTTTAATGATGGTAAATATGTACCATATGATGGACATATTTTAGAAGAAGTTATTCGATATGCTCTTGTGTCATGTCCTAAGTATATTAGAATATCGCGTGTTTTCCGAGATATTCCTATTGATAATATCATAGGTGGTGCCGATATTCCACATATGAGACAAAAGGTAGAAAAGAAGATGGCCGCAGATGGTGAATTCTGTCAGTGTATTCGTAGTAGAGAAATTAAGAATAGAGAAATAGATATTTCATTGATTGATATTAATGTTCAGAGTTATGAAGCGCAGAGTGGACTAGAATACTTTATTTCAGTTGACTATTACGATGATAATGAAGAGAAGATGTTTCTGGTAGGATTTTGTAGATTGCGAATTAACAAGAATAATGATGGTCTGGATTATCTACCACATCTCAAAAATGCTGGTATCGTTCGAGAACTACATGTTTATGGTAAGATGGTACCTAGTTATTTCTCTAAAATTATACAGTCAAACACTCAGCACAAGGGAATCGGAACTAGATTGATGCGCAAAGCCGAAGAAATCGCAATAAAGTGTGGTAAAACTAAAATGGCAGTGATAAGTGGTGTCGGTGTTAGAATGTTTTACGAAAACAAGTTGGGATATCATCTTGATAACAACTATATGGTAAAGGAATTTTCTATAGTTGAAAGAATTAATGCAAAGGTAACAACTATAACAAATAGAATTGGATATTACAATCTTGTTATGATATTAATTGTTATGATGGCAATTATTGTTGAATATATTACTATGTAAATAATGGTAATAAGAAATATAAATTTACCTTATAATTTATTAACTTAGTTTAATTTTATTTTAATTTATTGAAAACATTTTATTTTCTAAAGATTTATTAATGAATATATCAAATAACAAATTATTAAACAATGATTCTAGACAAGGTATTTTTTTTGGAATTAATAGTGGCATTTTAACTACTGTAGGTGTTATTGCTGGAATATCCCAAACCACAACAAACCCAATGTATGTAGTTATTAGTGTCTTATCTTTAGCGATTAGTGATTGTATTGGTGAAGCATATGGTATGTATTTATCTAAAAAAGCGGAGCAAGTTCAGGAAAAAGGAAATGGACCAATATATTCATTAGCGGGAGTATTTTTGGCAAAATTTATAACGGTGTTACTATTTCTTGTACCACTTATGTTTTACTGGAATTTAAAATATTTTAAAAACCTTGCTTGGCCTATTTTATATTCAGTTATTGTTTTAGTTTTAATTGATAATAAATTAGCTGAGATACGAGGAGAGACCAAAACAAAATATATTATCACTCACCTTGTTTTACTTACAATAGTTGTAGTAAGCACTAAACTTATAGGACAAGTATTGTCAAAATACCATAAATAATTACAATAATAATTTGTTTAAAATAAATTTAAAGAATATCTTATGATACTATCATAAATGAGTATTAATCCTAAATATTTTAACATAATAAAAACTCCGACCGATAACAATTGTTTATTTAGATCAATTGTTATTTTTTTGAATAAACAATTGCTTTCATGTAGAAGAAATCGTGATGGAAAACCAGTTAATAAACAGTTATCTGAACTTGAAGGTAATTCAACTACATTTTTGCGACAAACAGTTGTTAGAATGATTAATTCAAGAAAAGGAAAATACTCGGGTGAAGAGTTTTACGATAAAGGTTATTATTCTTCTATTGAGGATAGAATAGAAAAAATGTCACAGGATGGTATTTTTGGTGGAAAATTAGAAATGGATATTATTTCCCGAATGTTTAAAATTAAAATAATGGTTTTTATAAAATTTAATGAGGAGTATTCCAGTATATATAAATCTAATTTGGAAGAAGCAGACACGACTGAAAATAGATTAACCCGTGTATTAAACACTAATTATGATGAGTATAATTATTCCGAAGGTGACACGTGTTTTTTACTCTTGGAAAATAATAATTATAAGGTGCTAGAACCAGAGTATATTAAAATAAATGAAGATTTTTCAAATACAATTATGGAAGTAGATGAACCAAATGAACCAGATGTTTTAGTAAAAAATGAATTATCACACGATTGTTTTAATGAAAATGTTACTATTTCTATTTCTGATAGGAAATTAAATTGTAATAATTCACTTTCTAATTTAAGTGATAGTTCATTTTTAAATAGTTCAGATAATTCGTTTTTTAATGACGACAGTGGATTTGAAAAGATAGAAATTAATAGAACAAATACAGTCGTCCCTTTTCAAGAAGACCCAATACTAGTTGATAAATTGAAAGAGTTTACGTCAAATAATAAGAACGCTTTACTTATTAATAATTTAAATGGTAAAAGTATTTTTATAGAAATTAAACCCAATTATAAGGATATTTGTTTCAATGATTTAATTGATATAATAAATTCTATAGAAAACAATTTTGCTTAACTTTAATTTATTTACTTTTAATTATAATTCTAATTTTGTATAGATTAGCATATTATTTAACAAAATTGATTTAGATCTTAATGTAATTTATAATATAAATTTGCCAAGAACTAACACTTATCAAATGGCTTACACACACTCAGATTTAATTAACGATAAATTGTCTATAGGACACCTAAATCAAAGTGGAATATATGAAAATGCTATTAAACTTAATATAGATTATGAAATTAACTATCCTGTTAATTTCGTAACTTGGATGGCTAAATTTGTATACCTTTTTGCATATTCACTCGCACATTTCCTATTTGTTATGTGTTTGACGTCATATATTCTAAATAGAACAGACCCATTTACAACTTTGTATACTTGCTTTGAGTATTTCATGGGAGTTCCAATTTTCAGAGAGCAAGAAGTAGTTGTTGCTGATTCGGATTCTGAATCAGAGTCAGATGTAGAAACAGATATTGATTCTATTTCAAAATCGAATGTGGATTCGGAATCACTACTTATTTCAACTAAAGATAAACTTGGAAAAGTCCCTTCTAAAGGAGACATTATTATGTTTGATGAGCGTGAAGTAGAACAAGATGAATTGGAAACATTGATTGCTCAATATTCTTTGTATGGAGCAGTACCAAGATGTATTTCAACTTATGGTAGCACACCTATTGAACCAGAACCGGGATATATTTGTAAAGAAACAAATGAATACAAAGAGGGTGGTTTGTATCTAGTCAAGGATGTAAATTCGCAGATCCCCAATTTTAAACAGATATCACATATCAGGTTTGACGATAATGATCATGAAGCAGATAAAACCCCATTTACACATATACATGTAGAACCACTAGGCGCGAGTATTGAACAGAGTGAATCCGTATTTTGGTATATTAATTATGAAGCAATGGCAATATGTCAAAATGAAAGTGGAATTATTACAGAATTTATTAATAATCTTAAAATTATAGGACACGATGATAGATATAGGCGCTCACGATCACCATCACCAACTTCAAGTCAGGAAACTGATTCGGAACAAGAATCTGAACGAAGTGATAGTTATGATTTAATAGAAAATGACCAGATTCATAATGAAGTTTTTGAAGCAGATTCAATTACAGAAAGTAGAATCATATATTATGGCGGAGACCCAAACTTTAACGATGGAGACTATTAGATATTTCTAAATATGTAGTGTAGAATATTTGTAACTATATGATTTTAAAAATTGATTATTCTATATTTTTATTTTGTAGAGTAATGCACTCCCACCCCACACTTATAAAATGCCTTTGAAATACGATTTTGGCGAAGACTGTCTTGGAGCAGATGATTTTAAACTTACAACATTTAAGGGAGGAGGCGGGAAAAATAAAGTCAAAAAACAGAACGAGAAAAAGAATCCTGATGGAAAATATACTTCAAGACATGTCCGTGTTTCGCAGGCAAAAATGGAACGGTCCCAAGAAAAACGACCAAAGGAAAAAGAAACGGTATCAAAAAGTAAATGACAATATTTACAATACTATTTATAAATTAACTAAAATATAAATTTATTTTTTATTTAAACTTTTTTTTATTATTTCCGTTATAATAAATGAGCACTTCAGTAAATATAAAAACCAAGTCAAATACTAAAAAGGATATATACACTATTGATGGGGTTATTGAAGAGAAAGTTCAAAATTATAACGAATTTGTTTTAAGTAAAAGAAAGGCATGGCGTATTCCCGAGAAGGAATTAAAGGTGTATTTAATTAAAAATGAATTACTTCCCCATGAATGTAAGATTTGTAAATTAAAACCAGAATGGAGAGGGAAACCGTTAGAATTGGTTCTTGATAGAATAAACAACGAAGTGCTTGATAATGAATTAGAAAATTTACGGTTTGTCTGTCCAAATTGTTTGGCACAAGCAAAAAAGAAGTCAACTATTTTTGAAAAACAGGTTGGTTCTAAAATGGTAAAGTGTCAAAAGTGTCAAAAACGAATCAAGTATAAAACATTTTCGGTAAATAAATCTACCGCAGTAGAACAACTTTGTTCAAATTGTTTAAAACAAGAGAGAATAGAAATGATGTTATCAAAAAGACAGGTTTTTCCAAAGGAAAACTATGATACACATAATCAAAATAACACTTCTAAAACAACCAATAAAGAAATTTAATTAATTGGTAATAAAGATAAATTTAAAGAAAATATCTCTAATATATAATTATATGAGTCACAGAATTAAAAATCTCACTTTAGAAGATGGGTTTGCTCGTAATCCAAATAGAATCTATCACGAAGAATTTTTTGGAACTTTACCTCACCAACACAAAGAATTTAATTTTCCCTCTTCAGCTGGTAATACCGATTTCACTATTTATCAACCAGCAAATACATTTTTAAAGGAAATGTATGTTGTGTGCACATCAGCACCAACACTATCATCTGCTGGTAATGTTGGAATGAGTGTATCCCATGGTAGTACTGCGGCGGCAGTAACAAGTGGAACAGTTGTATTAGGAACTACAACAAATATTATAAATAACCATACAACTATGGCGGTAAATTCTCTCTCTAAGATTTTTCCAGATTCAGAATTAACTCCTTCAAGTGGTGCTTCCGAAACATCAGTAGGACATAGTAGCACACGTCGATTATTAGCAATAAGAGTCACAACATCACAAGATGCTAGCACAGTAGGAACCTTTAAAGTAATAACTGTATTTGCAAATACTGATACAAGTGTTCATCAATTCAACCCTAATTATACATTAACAGGAACGGGAACGCCATATGTAGATTATATTGATAGCGCAAATTCGGATTATGTATATGGGGGAATGTATTTATTTACTAGCGCTACTTCAGGACATCAAGCACTTGTTCACCCAAATAACTCAAGTGGACATAATGCTCTTAATAGTGGTGTTTTAAAAACGGGTTCACGACTCGAGTTTCAGACATCTGTAATTTTTCCAAGTATTTCTACTAATTTCTCATTCTATACAGGATTAAAATTAACACCAGACCCTACGATTGCGACTGACGCAAACCAAGCAATTTTTTGCTTTGGTCAATCAGCTCCTCTTGATGCATCGCTTCCTTCTAATACAAATTTTGTTTTCGCATATTCAGTTGGTGGAACAGATTACATGACTAATTTAGGTCTTCCCGTTGTTGCCGATAGAGAATATCATTTAAAATTTGTCATGGATAAAAATCGTAAAATAAAGGTATTTATTAATGGTATTCAGTTTGGATTATCTTCAGCATCGGGAACTTATACCGCTACAAACACTTATGATGAGTCAGCGCAGTTAACAAATAACATATCTCTCTATCCTATGGTAGGTTTAGAAAATACTGCGGCATCTTCAAAAAGTGTTGTTGTAAACTATATAAAATGTTCTAGAGACGCTAAGATGGTATCTACATAAATTAAAATTAAAATTACACAGGTTAGTAAAATTTATTAGATTATTTATTTAATATTTCAAAAATTGATTTATATTTTTACAAAATATTTAAGATTATTTTTATAGTTATTCACAAAATGATTATTTACATTGAGGGAAATATCGGAACTGGTAAATCTACTTTTGTAGACCTCCTTAACAACTATATCTCCAAATTTGAATCTGGTGGCAAATTTACACCAGTTCTTATTCAGGAACCAGTTGATGAGTGGTTGCAGACATTTGACGCAGATGGAAAAAATATTTTAGAGAGATTTTATGAAGACCAAGATAGGTGGTCTTTTACTTTTCAGATGAACTCCTTCATTAGTAGAGCACATAGAATTCAAAAAACACTTGAAGATATTAAAGATACAGGAAAGGAACCTCTCCTACTGGTTGAACGATCTATTTATACAGATAGACATTGTTTCGCCAAAAACTGTTATGAAAGTGGTAAGATGACAAAGATGGAATATGATATTTATTGTAAATGGAACGATTGGCTTAGTGAACAATTCTCTCTCAGACCAGAAGCATATATTTATCTACGATGTCCTCCTGAAATTAATGTTGATAGGATTGCTAAACGCTCTCGGGAAGGCGAATGTGGAATACCTCTTGAATACTTGAAACAACTACATGATCACCATGATAGTTGGATGGCAAATGAAAAGGTTTCTATTCCAGTTTTGACAATTAACGCACTGAAAAATTTTCTAGATTCAGATGTTATGAGTGATATTTTTCAGGAATTATTTGAATTCGTTAATGGTTTAAATGATAAATAGAGATTATTTATACTAAAATAAAAAATAAGTAATAGAAAATGTATTTTTTATTTATACTTTTGACAATAATGAGACGTTACAACATTTTACTCCTCTAATATAAAAATAATTTTTTGGATTATATATGATATCTTTATACGATTTCTCTAGTGAATTGTGTGATTTAAACGTATTATTATCCAATTCGGTTTTATTATGAATATACTCCAAACTTTTTAATTTATTAGATTTATATAAAGATCTGACAAAATTACCAGTTAAACAATAATTTTCCGAATCTAAACTTTCGACATTTTCTTTATATCTGTTAAATAATTTAGACATTGAAGCTGTAAACCTAATATTAAAATTGTTGTAAAATTCTATAGTATTATTGTTAAATAAAACTTGAGAAAGATATATATTACTATTCGAACTTTTTATAGAATCAGTTGTAAAATTAAATAATAGAGTATCACTTGTTAATTCTCCTATATTTTTATGTAAAATAGATTTTTCCTTTTTAAAATCTACATATAAATCGGTATCACTACTTCTGGGACGGTCTATAAGTTTTATTGAGATTTCATCTGACTCAAGCACCATAACTTGTAATAAATAGTTTCCGTTATAATTAGATATCAACGAACTATCAAAATCAATACCAAACTCATTGCTAAAATTTACCAACCCGGTTTTAGATAATAATACCATTTTGAAATATCCTACATAAATACCAAACGTCGTAAATAACTTATCAATTTGTAATAATCTATTAGTATCACTTTTATTAGGAGTAATAAAATAAAATAGTCTAGTCCTTTTATTATTTAATTTAATGAATTCTAATAAACCGATATCTAAAAATCCGCTATTTATTTTATTAATTACTTCGTGTCCAGGTCTTGGTAAAATTGTTGAGAATCTAGATCTATCTTCGAAAAAAATTGGTTTACACACAAATTCATGTGAATTTAATTTATGATTTATAGATACCTTTTTGTTAAAGTAAAGACAACACGCTATGCGATGTGCTCCTTTAAGAACGTGAATCATGTTATTGTTAAATAAAACATTTAACCTTTCTTCACGGTATTCATTTTTTATAAATCCGTTAATTAAATATTTAAACATTTTAACAAAATCATTAATAGATGACTTTTGAACTTTAGTTTCAGAATTTGGAGTTTCAAAACCACCATTTAATAGAGCAATGTGTTGTTTATATAATTCCAAAGACCAGTTATCAAATGAACCATAAAGCATTGAATATTTTACATATATATATTTAAATATTATATCAAATCTATTTGAATTAAGCAGTTTTACTGGTTCTACATAAACACCATGTGTTAAAGGATGTATATCGTTATATTTTGTATATTTTTCAACTAAATAAGTTGAGTCGTTGTGTTTTTTATGTAAATCTATCAACATTTTTTCCCATTCTAATACACTTGCTACTTCGTTAAATAACAAGTGTTTTTTGTTTTTAATTCTTGATTCTAATTTTATTCTTTCTAAAGGTTGCTCTAAATAATATATAATCTTTTCATAATATTCATCAAAATTATTTGCTACGGCATCCATAATTCCCATTTTTTTGTAAAATCCATATGTAAACCTTCCATATAAAAAATCGGATGGTCTTGTTATAACTATTTTATTTAAGGCAAATGCTTCGAGAGAACTATTACATCCACAAAAAGGATAAGTATCAAGAACAATAGTAGAATGATACATATAACAATTAAATTTATTTCTGTCACAATAATCAATAAAATATATATTTGTCCAAGAATCTGTAAGATTGTCACCTACTATATAATTTTTTATAAATTTTAGTTTATCGCTTTTCAAAAAATCTTGTTTTAAAAGAATTATAATATTTGGGATCCTTTTTACAACACGTTTAAGTAAATCTAGAAAAGGAAAACTTAATTTCTTCACATTTTGAATACAGAATAGAATAGGTCGACCACTTGGTAGACATAAATCACTCTTTGAATATAAATGTGATATTTCATATGTGTCATAATAGGTGCAAAGACTATCTTGAACTATTAATTTTTCACTATAAAATTCCTGGGCTTTTTCCAAATTAGGTAGTTCATAGTATTTACTTGAAATGTAATAATCTATATTTTTTATTCCTGACGTAACAGAATGTCCCCAAGTATTTATTTGAACAGGCGCTATTCTATATGAAGCCATTATATTTGTAAATGGATTCATACCTATATCGGGATATAACATAATATCTAAATTTAAATCCATGAGTTCACCAATAACATTTAAGGAATATTCATTTAATGAAATAATTTTATCAAAACTTGAGTATAATTCTTTTAACTTATAACCAGATTCACTTAAATTAAAATAATTATTCTCGTGTTGCTTTAAAACAATAAAATATTTTTCAAATATGTTTTTGTCAAGATTTTTTAATATCCCAGCACGATCTCGAAAAACACTATGTATAACAAAAGTCGATTTTTCATCACAATTTATAGTAAATCCAACAATACCAAGTTTAATTCTATTTGATTTTTTAGGAATTATATTAGGACTTTTATTTATTTTAGGAAGAATTGATTTAACAATATTACTATATCTTTTTAAATAATTGGTTTTACTAAAGTTTAAATAGGATATACTATAAAGATATGGATGTATAATTAATGAAATTAGATTTTCATCTTGATTTTTTGTTTTATTTATAACTGCTTCAAATTCATCTAGAAAATTATTAAGATTTTGTTCATCATTCTCATCTGGGTTTTCAAAAATATATGAACTTGAGGAATAGTATTTAGTATATTTTAAAAGCAATTTAATAATAGTAAAATTTTGTTGATTACTCATTAAAAAGTCGTAATCTTTTTTCATAGCGTGCTCAATTACAAATTGAAGATAAATTGAAACATCTAGAGAATGTTCGGTTATTTCTTCATTAAATATTCCATAAGAGTTTAATATTTCTAGACATTCTTTAGAATTACTTAATTTTACAATATTGCTAGAATCAGATGGTGAGTCTGGCATTTATCTATTTATAAATATAAATATATTTACTTTAAATTGTTTACGCTAAAGATAATTTATAAATTATACTACTAGATAATAATCCAACATAATTACAAGTAATTAAAAAACAATTAAATATTATAAATTACTTAAAATTATTTTCTTTGTCTATATTATAAAAAATGGCTGAATCAGGATGTATGCAAGATGCTAATTTCCAAAATTTACAAGCACAACAAATTATGTTAGGAAATAATACTATACGTGTCGCAGGATTTGTAATCTTAGATAGTGGTGGGGCTGATGCATTGGCGGTTGCCGCTTCTGGTTTAA
>MDTB01012960.1_pt1 | contig 17938 bp, 18 predicted proteins | sample 811161 | NCBI WGS metagenome assembly MDTB01 (sample SAMN05326650, study PRJNA326480) | marine metagenome | isolation source: seawater | place: Mediterranean Sea | collected 2009
GGCTTTCCCAAGAGAGATTAAGAAATAAAGCTTTAATGAAAGGAGTAAATCTAATAGCTCCCGAAACAATTTTTTTATCAAAAGATACTAGCTTTGGAAAAAACGTAACAATAGAGCCTTACGTGGTAATTGGCTCTAAAGTAAAAATTGGGAATAATGTGAGTGTAAAATCTTTTAGTCATATTGAAGGAGCAAAGATTGACAATAATATTATTATTGGACCATATGCTAGAATAAGACCAGGAACAAAATTAGAATCTGGATCTAAAGTTGGTAATTTTGTAGAAACAAAAAATTCAAAAATTAAATCTAATTCTAAGATAAATCACCTTTCTTATATTGGTGACGCTGAAGTAGGAAAAAATTCAAACATTGGCGCAGGGACTATCACTTGTAATTATGATGGAACTAAAAAAAATAAAACTATGATTGCCGAAAATGTTTTTGTTGGTTCAAACTCCTCATTGGTGGCACCAATTAAAATTGGAAAAAATTCAGTTATAGGAGCGGGTTCGGTAATAACAAAAAATGTAAAAAAAGGATCCTTAGCATTAACAAGATCAAAGCAAGAACAGGTTAAAAATTATAAAAGAAAGAGAAAGAAATAAATGTGTGGTATAATTGGTATAGCGAGTAACAAACCTGTTTCAACAAATATTATAAATTCTTTAAAAAAACTTGAGTACAGAGGTTACGATTCTGCAGGTTTAGCGACAATAAATGAAAATCAAATTAATGAAAAAAAGTGCTCAGGAAGAGTTGAGTATTTAGAAAAAATCTTGTTTAAAACCCCAGCAATGGGTAATTTAGGAATAGGTCATGTAAGATGGGCTACACATGGAGTTCCCAACGAAGCTAATGCACATCCACATTCAAGTGAAATAGTTTCTGTTGTACATAACGGTATTATAGAAAATTCAAAAATTTTAAAACATGAATTAGAAAAAAAAGGAAAAATTTTTAAATCTCAGACTGATACAGAAGTTATTACTTTATTATTAACCGATGAACTAAAAATTAAAACTCCACTAAATGCAGTACATGATACTTTAATTAAATTAGAAGGTAGTTTTGCCTTAGGTATAATTTTTAAAGAATATGACGATATGATTATAGGCGCAAGACGAGGTAGCCCATTAGCTGTAGGTTATTCGAAGGATGAAAATTATATTGGATCAGACTCATATGCATTAAAATCTATGACTAATAAAATATCCTATTTAGACGATGGAGATATCTGCGTTTTAACAAAAGATAAAGTTGAGTTTTATGATTTAAGCAAAAATAAAATAAATAAGAAAGTTTTAACTTTATCTGATGATAAAAATATTGCTGACAAAGGTGATTACAAAAATTTTATGATCAAAGAGATTTTTGAACAACCAATTACAGCAAAAAATTGTATTAATGAGTACATAGACAAAAGTAGAGAAGATATTAATTTTTACAATATTCCATTTGATGCAAAAAAAATTAATAAAATTATACTAATTGGTTGTGGAACAGCTTACCATTCATGTTTAGTAGCAAAATATTGGTTTGAAGAATTTACTTCTATTGAAGTTGAAACCGATATTGCGTCAGAATTTAGATATAGAAAAATAAGATTTAACAAAAATAATTTGTATATTTTTGTGTCTCAATCCGGTGAAACAGCTGATACCTCAGCTGCTCTAGATCTATGTAAAAAAAATAAAGTTAAAACTTGTTCAGTTGTAAATGTAGTTGAAAGCACTATCGCAAGAAATTCAGATTGGGTTTTGCCAATCCATGCCGGTCCTGAAATCGGTGTTGCATCTACTAAAGCTTTTATAGGACAAATGTTGTTACTTTATATGTTCTCTTTAAAAATGGGATATTTAAGAGGGGATATAGAAAAAGAAGATTATCAAAAAAAAATTAGTAATTTAATAAAACTACCAGATATATTAATAGAATGTCTTAAAACAGAGGATAAAATTCAACTTGTAGCTAAAGACTTTTTAAACTCCAAAGGTTCGATGTTTTTAGGAAGAGGGTTTTCTTTTCCAATAGCACTTGAAGGAGCTCTAAAACTTAAAGAACTTTCCTATTTACATGCAGAGGGTTACCCAGCAGGTGAAATGAAGCATGGGCCCTTAGCTTTAATTGAAAATGGTTTACCAGTGATTGTTATTTCACCACATGATAAATATTTTCATAAAACTATTTCTAATATGCAGGAAGTTATTGCAAGAGGTGGAAAAATTTTACTTATTACCGATAGTAACGATAATGTAATAAGTGAAAACGTGAGATTTACAATCAACCTCCCTTATCTTGAGAAATCTTTATCTCCATTTTTGAGCGCAATGCCACTTCAATTGCTCGCTTATCATGTTGCACTATTGAAAAAACGCGATATAGACAAACCTAGAAACCTAGCTAAATCAGTAACAGTTGAATAAAAACCTTTTATAATATAAACATCCCCTAAGAGTTGAATATGAAAAAATGGACTTTAAATAGTTGGAAAGACTATCCTGCAAAACATCTTCCTAAATACGAAGATGAAAAGGAACTTAATATGGTATTGGATAAAATTAAGAAATATCCTCCTTTAGTTTTTGCCGGTGAAACTAGATCACTAAAAAAATCTTTAGCAGATGTTGTTAAAGGTAAGGCTTTCTTATTACAAGGAGGAGACTGCGCAGAAAGTTTTGCTGAATTTAATCCAGATAATATTAGAGATACATTTAAAGCTGTATTACAAATGTCATTAGTTCTGACCCACTCTGCCTCTTTACCAGTTGTTAAAGTTGGAAGGATTGCTGGTCAATTTTCCAAGCCTAGAAGTGCTCCAACTGAAAAAAAAGATGATAAAGAATTACCGAGTTATTTAGGAGACAATATTAACGGAATGGAATTTTCTGAAAAAGCGCGTGTTCCAGATGCAAAAAGATTGTTTAGAGCTTATTCTCAATCAGCTTCTACTTTAAACTTGATAAGAGCATTTTCTCAGGGAGGTTTTGCTGATTTAAGACAAGTACACTTATGGAATTTAGGTTTTATAAATAAAAAAACAAAAGGCAAGTACAAAGAGATTGAGGACAAGATTAGTGACGCTTTAGCTTTTATGGAAGCATGTGGAATAAACCCAGAAAATAATAGAAGGCTAAGAACAGTAAACTTTTATACTTCACATGAGGCTCTTTTACTTCCATTTGAAGAGTCAATGACAAGAGTTGACTCAACTACTGGAGAGTATCATGATACATCAGCACACTTTGTTTGGATAGGGGATAGAACTAGACAACCCGATGGTGCCCATGTTGAGTTTTGTAGAGGAATAAAAAATCCCTTGGGTTTAAAATGTGGACCGACATTAAAACCAGATGAATTAATTAAACTATGTAACATTTTAAATCCTGACAATGATCCAGGTAGGCTTACTTTAATATCAAGGTTTGGCGCTAATAATGCCGAAAAGTTTTTACCTAAACTAATTAAAGCTATTAAGAAAGAAGGACTTAATGTTATCTGGTCATGTGACCCAATGCACGGAAACACTATTAAAGCTGCTAGTGGTTTAAAAACTAGACCTTTCGATAGCGTACTTAAAGAAGTTAAAAATGTATTTAGCATACATCAAGCTGAAGGAAGTTATGCTGGCGGACTTCATGTTGAAATGACAGGTCAAGATGTGACAGAATGCACTGGCGGAGCTCAAAAAATTTCTGAAAAGGAATTGTCTAACAGATATAGAACCCACTGTGACCCTAGATTAAACGCTAGTCAGGCTTTAGAATTGGCTTTTCTTATTTCTGATGAAATAAAGAAAAACTCGACTTATTCAAAAAATATTATTCAAGCAGCATCTTAATAATTATTATATAATTATTAAGATAGAATCCTGAGAAAGGATAAAGGTTAATAAATTATGGAAGCAAAAAAAAGAATAGAGATTATAACAAAGTGGATAAACAAATATTGTGAGTCAACTTCATTTTCTCCTCAAGCATTAGTTGTAGGTATTTCAGGAGGGATCGATTCCTCGGTTGTTAGTACGCTATGTGCTCTAACTGGAAAAAAAACTATAGTTTTAAGTATGCCTATAAAACAGATTAAGGCACAACATGATCTTAGCTTGAAACATGGTAAATGGCTTTCATCGAAATTTAAGAATGTAGAATTTAATTTAGTTGAACTTGAAAAAGTATTTAACTCATTTAAAGAGACACTTAATAAATTTAATAATGAGCATGGTTTAGCCAATTCAAGGGCACGTCTAAGAATGTCAACTTTATACCAAGTCGCTGCTGCTAACACTGGAATTGTAGTTGGCACAGGAAATAAAGTTGAAGATTTTGGTGTTGGGTTTTATACGAAGTATGGCGACGGTGGTGTTGATATTTCTCCAATTGCAGATTGCACTAAAACTGAAGTTTGGGAAATGGGTGAACACTTGGGAATACCTAAAGAAATCGTTAATGCAGAACCAACTGATGGCTTATGGGATGACGGAAGATCAGACGTAAATCAACTAGGAATGTCTTATCAAGATTTAGAAAAGGCCATGAAAGATAATAAAGATCCTAATTATAAAAAATATTTAAGTATAAGAGAAAAAAATCTTCATAAAATGCTTCCAATACCAGTTTGTAAATTTGACAATGAATCTTAAAATTTCAAATACACTAAGTAAAAAAAAAGAATTGTTTAAACCAATAAATTCTAAAAATATAACTATGTACGCTTGTGGTCCGACAGTATATGACAGTCCTCATGTTGGAAATGCACGCTCTTTAGTTGTTTTTGATCTTTTATTTAGAATACTCAAAAAAATATATGGAGATAAAAACGTTACTTATGTGAGAAACATAACGGATATAGATGATAAAATTATAGACATTGCTAAAGAAAAAAATTTACCAATAAACAAAATTACAGAAGAAGTAACGAAACAGTTTCACGATGCATGTAAAAATCTCAATTGTTTAGAACCAACAGTTGAACCTAAAGCTACCGGACATGTTAATGAAATGGTAAAAATGACCAATTCTCTGATCGAAAAAGGTTTTGCTTATGAAAATGATGGACATGTTTATTTTTCGGTATCATCTTTTAAAGATTATGGGAAACTTTCTAATAAAAATCTAGATGAATTAAAAGCAGGATCACGAGTTGAAGTTTCAGTTCATAAAAAAAATCCTTTGGACTTTGTACTTTGGAAACCTTCACAAGAAAAAGATCCTGGATGGGACTCACCGTGGGGAAGAGGCCGACCTGGTTGGCATTTAGAGTGCTCGGTTATGAGTGAAAAATATTTAAGCAAAGAATTTGATATCCATGGTGGAGGTTTAGATTTAGTTTTTCCTCATCATGAAAATGAAATAGCTCAATCTTGCTCTAATAATTCTACTAGTAAGATGGCCAATTATTGGATTCATAATGGTTTTTTAACCATGAACAAAGAAAAAATGTCTAAATCTTTAGGAAATATAGTTAGTATTACTGATGCATTGAAGCATTACAATGGTCAAGTAATAAGATTAGCCCTTTTAAGTTCACATTACAAGCAGCCGCTAGATTGGAATGAAAAATTATTAGACCAACAAAAAAAAACATTAGATAAATGGTATTCTTTATACGAAGAAAATTATGATCAAAAAAAAATACCAAATTGTTTTGAGAGTTTGTTAGATGATTTGAATACTCCAGAGTATATTTCCAAATTACACGAACTTTATAATGAAGCTTTTAATGGAGACAAAGATAAAAAAGAAAATTTTAATTATGCTTGTCGCCTTATTGGTTTATTTAATGAAAATAAAAAAAGCTGGGAAAATTATAAAAAAAAATCTGTAAAAATCTCGGAAAAAATTATTATAAATAAAATTAATGAGAGGCTCGAAGCCAGAAAAAAAGGGGATTTTAAACTTGCTGACAAGATTAGAATTGAATTATTAAATGAAGGTGTTTTGATAGAGGATAAAAAAGATGAAACAAGTTGGAAATACAAGTGAGTAAAGACAAATTATATATTTTTGACACAACGCTTAGAGATGGCGCACAAACTGAAGGTGTAGACTTTTCTGTAAGTGATAAAAACAAAATAGCAAAAATTTTGGCTAAAATAGGGGTTGATTATGTGGAAGGTGGCTGGCCAGGCGCCAACCCAATAGACACGGAATTTTTTGATAAATCTCCAGATTTAGGAAGTACTAAATTTACAGCTTTTGGTATGACTAAAAGAAATGGCATGAGTGCAGACAATGACCCTAGTTTATCACCATTAGTTAACGCTAATTGTAAAACAGTTTGTGTAGTAGGAAAAACATGGGATTTTCAGGTAAAAACAGCTTTAGGAATCAAAAATGAAGACAATCTCAATAATATTAAAGAAACTGTAAAGCATTTTGTTAAAAATAAAAAAGAATTTCTATTTGATGCAGAACATTTTTTTGATGGATATAAAAACAATCCAAAGTATGCATTAACTTGTTTAAAACAAGCTTACGATGAAGGAGCTAGGTGGTTAGTTTTATGTGATACAAACGGAGGTACTTTACCAAATGAAGTTGCTGACATAGTCCATTCAGTTTCTAAGATTATTCCAGGAAAAAATTTGGGCATCCATGCACATAATGACACTGAAAATGCAGTTAGTAATTCATTAGCAGCTGTTCTAGCTGGAGCAAGACAAATACAAGGAACTATAAACGGACTGGGAGAGAGATGTGGAAATGCAAATTTGATGTCGATTATTCCTACACTATTTTTAAAAAAAACTTTTAACGATAAATTTATATTGAATATTAAAAAAGATAAACTTGCATCTTTAACAGAGTGTTCAAGATTTTTAGATGAAGTACTTAATAGAAAACCAAACAAAAATATGGCGTATGTAGGTGCTTCAGCATTTTCACACAAAGGGGGCTTACATGTTTCAGCGGTAAAAAAAGATCCAAAAACTTATGAACACATTGATCCTAAGTTAGTAGGAAATCATAGAAATATCATTGTTTCAAATCAATCTGGAAGATCAAACATTTTATCAAGATTAGAAAATTATGGAGTTAAAATAGACTCAAAAGATCCGAAAGTTCAAAAAATTTTAGATGAAGTAAAAGGTAGAGAGTTTAGCGGATATTCATACGACGGTGCTGATGCCTCTTTCGAACTACTTGCTAATAAATTATTAGGCAAACTACCTGAATATCTTAAAGTTAAAAGTTATAGTGTAAATGTTCAAAAGTCCCAAGAAATTAAAACTACTGCAGAAGTTACTTTTTTAATAGACGGAAGTGAAATCAAATGTATTGGATCTGGTAATGGTCCAGTAAATGCTTTAGATAATGCTATAAGATCAAATTTTAAAAGAGTAGAAAAGTATTATAAGTATTTTTCTGATTTAAAATTGTTAGATTACAAAGTTAGAATTCTTAATACTGGAACAGGCGCAACAACTCGTGTTTTAATTGAAAGCACTGACAAAACTGGCAAAAGCTGGTTTACAATTGGAGTTTCCCAAAATATAATCGAGGCTTCTTTTAAAGCATTGATTGATAGCTTAGAGTACAAATTGTTCAAAGAAAAAGCACCTGCTAATATAAATGAGAAATAGGTTCGGTTTTATTTTAGTAAAACCACAGTTAGGTGAAAATATTGGTGCATCTGCGAGAGCATTAAAGAATTTTGGTTTTTCAAAATTAAGTATCGTTAAACCACGCGATGGTTGGCCAAATGTAAAAGCAAAGGCAACTTCTGTTGGTGCTTATGAAATTCTAAAAAAAGCAAAAATGTTTGATAGCACATCAGAAGCAGTTGAAGATTTCGATTTAATTTTTTCAACCACAGCAAGGAAAAGAGATATAAATAAAAAACATTTATCCTTTATTCAATTTTTAAATTTATTACGCAAAAGAAAAAATCAAAGAATCGGTATCCTATTTGGACCAGAGTCTTCAGGTTTATCAAATCATGATTTATCATATTCAAACTATATTATTCAAATACCCACTAAAAAAAACTTTTCATCAATAAACCTTTCTCACTCTGTGCTATTAGTTTGCTTTGAAATATTTAAATTAATAAATTTTAATAAGTTTAAAGTAGAAAAAAAATCTTTAAAAATATCTTCAAAAAAAACAGTTAATAAATTAATATTACATATGAACGCACTCTTGGAGAAAAGAAACTTTTTTACTCCTTTACATAAAAAAAAGTCTATGGTCCTTAATATCAATAATTTATTTCATAAACTTCAGTTAAGTGACAAAGAAACCAGAATTTTGGCTAGCATTATAAGCAAACTGTATAAAAAAAACTGAATACTGTATTTGACATTTAGCCTTCATTTCCTGTAAATACTGTCCAATAAAGCATGACAAAAAGACTTAAATCAAAGCACAAAATTGACAGAAGATTAAAAGCAAACTTGTGGGGCAGACCTAAAAGTCCTTTTAATAGTAGAGCATATCCTCCAGGGCAGCACGGTCAAGGAAGAAAAGGAAAACCAACAGATTACGGCATACAGCTTCAAGCGAAACAAAAATTAAAATCATATTATGGGAATATAAATGAGCGACAGTTTCGAAACATATATAGAAAAGCTTTATCAAAAAGGGGCGATACTACAGAAAATTTAATAGCAATTTTAGAAAGTAGGCTTGATACTATAGTTTATAGAGGCAAATTAGCACCAACGGTTTTTGCTGCAAGACAGTTAATAAATCACGGTCATGTAAGAGTTAATAAAAAAAGAGTAAATATTTCAAGTTACACCGTAAAAGAGTCAGAGGTAATAGAGGTTAAAGAAAAATCAAAAAAATTAAATATTATAGACGGCTCCCTACAAAGTAAGGAAAGGGACGTGCCAGAATACATACAACTTGATAACAAAAGCAAATCAGTGAAGTTAGTACGAGTACCTAAGTTTGCGGAGGTTCCATACCCAGTTATTATGGAGCCGAAATTAGTTATCGAGTATTATTCAAGATAAAATTAAATCAAAGATTTTTTTTGTAGGAGCTCTTTAAGCTCACCTTTTTCAAACATTTCTTTAATGATATCGCATCCACCAATAAACTCTCCACTAACATAAAGCTGAGGAATTGTTGGCCAATCGCTATATTCTTTAATACCTTGTCTGATTTTTTCATTTTCCAAAACATTGACGCCTTTAAAATTAACATTAAGATGTTTTAAAATATTCGAAACTGCCATTGAGAAACCGCACTGGGGGGCCTCAGGAGTACCTTTCATAAAAAGACAAATACTATTTTTTTCAATTAAAGTTTTTATTTCAGTTTTTATATCCATAACTTATTTTGCCTCAGTTGTTATCGAAAGAGCGTGTAATTCATTACCCATTTTACCTTTTAAAGATTTATAAATCATTTTATGTTGTTCAATTTTTGATTTTCCCTTAAATATACTAGATTTAATCGTAGCGGAATAGTGATTATTGTCACCCATTAAATCTTTTATTTCAATACTGGCATCAGGAATTGATTCTTTTATTAAATCTTCAATTTCTTTTATTGATAAACTCATTAGTAACTATAATACCATTTATTATTAAGATTATATAGTTCTTTTATATTAATTTTAAACTCATCAGATAATTCAAAGTAGTCTTTTTGAACTTTTCCAATAACATCATTAAAGATATTATTTTCTTTTAGTAGTTTTTGTACTTTATTTAAGTTTGTTGCCTCAATTTCAATAACATATCTTCCTTGATCTTCTCCATAAAAATACTCGAACAAATTACGCATCTTTTTTGGTTTTTCAATTTTTATACCAAGTTCAGATCCAATGCACATTTCTGATAAAGCAATTATCAGTCCTCCAGCAGAAATATCGTGAATAGAGCTAACTAAATTTTTTTTTATAAGATCTAGAACCATTTTACCGTTATTTCTTTCATTTAGTAAATTGACTTCAGGTGGTGGTCCGTCAAATAATGAGTAAATTTCTTCAAAAAAAACGCTTTGATATAAATGACCAAAAGTTTTTCCCACTATCAGAACAAGATTGCTTTCTTTTTTTAGAATATGATTTTTCTTATAATTCATTTTATTTAATATCCCGACACCTCCAATAACTGGAGTGGGGTAGATGTTCCTCTGATTTGTGCCGTTATAAAAAGAAACATTTCCCGAAACAACTGGAAAATCTAAAAATTCACATGCTTCTTTCATGCCACTAACTGCCTCTGCAAACTGCCCCATTACATCTGGATTTTCTGGATTACCAAAGTTCAAACAATTTGTTATAGCTAGTGGTTTCGCTCCAACTGAAATAAGATTTCTCCAAGATTCACAAACAATTTGTTTTCCACCAGTGAATGGATGCGATTTACAATAATTTGCTGACGAGTCAACAGTAACAGCTACTGCCTTATCTTTATTATGTATTTTAATAAGAGCTGAGTCAGAGCCAGATCTTTGCAATGTATCACCCATAACCATTTGGTCATATTGTTCAGTTACCCAATTTTTATTTGATTGATTGCATGAAGACAAAATTTTAATAAGCGTATCTTCAAATTTGATTTTTTTTAAAGTATTAAATTTTACTTTTTTTTCCGGTAATTTAGTTTTATTCCATTTTCTATCATATAATGGAGCTTTACTTGCTAGAGCATCAATTGGTATATCAGCAACCTTTTGATCATTATGATTGAGCTTTAATTTTTTTTCCTCAATAGTTTTTCCAATAACAACAAAATCTAAATCCCACTTTCTAAAAATCTTTTCAGCACTTTTTTCTTTTTTTTCGTCTATTATTAAAAGCATTCTTTCCTGACTTTCAGAAAGCATAATTTCATATGGTGTCATTTTATCTTCTCTACAAGGTACTTTTTCTAAATTAATTTCTATACCTAAGTTTCCTTTTGACGCCATTTCTACACTTGAAGAGGTAAGGCCAGCCGCACCCATATCTTGAATAGAAATAATTGATTTATCTTTCATTAACTCAAGACATGCTTCCATTAGTAGTTTTTCAGTGAATGGATCGCCAACTTGTACTGTAGGTTTTTTTTCTTCGGAATTTTCATCAAATTCTGCTGAAGCCATTGAAGCTCCATGAATACCGTCTCTTCCTGTTTTTGAACCAACATAAACAACAGATTTGTCTATACCCTTTGCTTTGGAATAAAAGATTTTGTTTTTATTTGCATGACCAACAGCCATTGCATTTACAAGTATGTTTTCGTTATAAGTGCTATTAAATTTTGTTTCACCAGCAACTGTTGGGATGCCTATACAATTTCCATAACCACCTATTCCTGACACAACTCCATGAAGAAGGTTTCTGGTCTTTTTATTTTTTGGATCTCCAAAATGAATCGAATTTAGTAAAGCTATTGGTCTTGCACCCATAGTAAACACATCTCGTAGTATTCCACCAACTCCTGTAGCTGCTCCCTGATAGGGCTCAATAAAAGATGGGTGATTATGACTTTCAATTTTAAAGATTATAGCGTCATCATCTCCTATATCTATAACACCTGCATTTTCACCAGGACCCTGTATCACACAAGAGTTTTTTGTTGGAAGTTTTTTTAGATGAATTTTTGACGATTTATAAGAACAATGCTCATTCCACATTGCGGAAAAAATACCTAATTCTAATAAGTTAGGCTCTCTTTCCATTAAATTCTTAATTAAATCATACTCCTCTAGTTTAAGACCATGTTTTTCAACTATGTCATTTGAAATTTTCATTTAATTCATTAAACTCGAAAAAAGATTTATCCCATCATCACCAGAAAATAATTTATTTATCATTCTTTCAGGATGAGGCATCATACCTAAAATATTTTTATTCTCATTAAAGATACCTGCTATATTATTTAATGAACCATTTGGATTATTATTTTCATCTATAACTCCTTTTTCATTACAATATTTAAATGGAATTAGCTCAAGGTCTTCTAGTTTTTTTAAATGTTCTTCGTTAGTAAAGTAGTTTCCTTCGTTATGTGCAATATTTAATTTTATTACTTGATTAAGAGTATACTTATTACAAAATTTGTTTTTAATATTTAAAATTTTAAGATAAACATCTTTTGATAAAAATTTTAAATTTTTATTTCTTAATAAGGTACCCTTTAATAATCCTGTCTCTATTAGTATTTGAAAACCATTACAAACACCAAGAATAGGACATCCTTTTTCTGAAGCTCGAATTACTTCCTTTAAAATTAGTGATTTTCCTGCAATCGCTCCTGATCTTAAATAGTCACCATATGAAAATCCACCTGGTATAACTATTAAATCTGATTTTGGTAATTCAGTATCTTTATGCCAAACCATTTTGTTTTTAAATTGCAATTTTTCTAATGCTACAGCTATATCTCTATCGCAATTAGAGCCGGGAAAAACTATTACAGAAGAATTCATTTTTATAGTTTGGAAATAGTAAAATCCTCAATTATAAGATTCACTAGCAGTTTTTTGCACATCTCATCAACTTTATTTTTCGCAGTTTCTTCATTATCTTCATTTACATCAACCTCAAAGTATTTACCCTGTCTCAAGTTTTTAAGTGTTATCATTCCCATATTTCTTAAAGTTTGTTGAACAACTTTTCCTTGAGGGTCAAGTACATCTTTTTTCAAAGTGACTGTAACTGCAAATTTCAATTTATTTTTTTTTGAATTTAATAGAAGTGGTTTTAGCAAACTCTTTTACTTCGCTTATGTTTGTCTCTTCGGGCATTATTCCCAAACGCCTAGCTACCTCTTGATATGCTTGAACAATGTTACCCAAATCTTTTCTAAATCTATCCTTATCTAGTTTTCTCTCACTTTTAATGTCCCACAATCTACAAGTATCAGGGCTTATTTCATCAGCTAAAACAATTTCTTGTTTATCTTTATTCCAAACTTTTCCATATTCTAGTTTAAAGTCTACTAATTTAATTCCAACACCTCTAAACATTCCTTGCAAAATATCATTTATTCTAAAAGTCATTTTGTCTATTTCTTTTATCTCATCTTCTTTTGCCCATCCAAATGCATATATATGTTCTTTAGCAATTAAAGGATCACCTAAATCATCATCTTTTAAACAATATTCAAACAACGGTTCTTCAAGAATTGTACCATCAGCAATACCAAGTCTTTTTGAAAGAGAACCAGTTGCTATATTCCTTACAATAAACTCTAGGGGAAAGATCTCAGCATGCTTTATAAGTTGTTCTCTCATATTTAATCTTTTAACAAGATGTGTTTTTATTCCACACTGGCTTATATTTGATAAGATGTGTTCAGATATTCTATTATTTAAAACACCTTTACCCTCTACATTTGCTTTTTTTAAATTATTAAAAGCAGTAGCATCATCTTTAAAGTGCTGAACCACCAAACCCTTTTCAGAGGTTTCGTAAATGATCTTAGCTTTACCTTCGTATAGTTTTTTACCTTTGTTCATGAAATTATTTTTTTAAACTTCTTTTAAAAATTATATTAATTTTTTTGGTATGATAACTAAAATTAAATAGTTTTTTTAATTTATTAACAGGTATTTTTTTATTAATTTTGTTATCATTTGCAATATTTGCGTAAAAAGAGGTTTTGTTATGCCATGATTGCATAGCATTTTTTTGAACTAACTTATATGCTTCTTCTCTAGTAAAACCGGTATTTGTTAATTCAATCATCACTCTTTGTGAAAAAAATAGGCCATTTGTCAAATTCAAGTTTTTAATCATATTTTTTGGATATATATTTAAGTTTTGTACAATTCCATTTAATCTATTCAGAGCAAAATCAAGAGCAATAGTTGAGTCTGGGCCTATATTTCGTTCAACACTAGAGTGAGAAATATCTCTTTCGTGCCATAAAGGTATATTTTCTAATGCTGGTATTACATTAGCTCTAACCAAACGAGCTAAACCACTTAGGTTCTCACTTAAAATTGGGTTTCTTTTATGTGGCATAGCAGATGATCCTTTTTGTTTTTTTCCAAAAAATTCTTCTACTTCTAAAACTTCAGTTCTTTGTAGATGTCTGATTTCAATTGCAAACCTCTCAACAGAACTAGCAATTATTGCTAGAGTAGCAAAAAATTGTGCATGTCTATCTCTAGGAATAATCTGTGTTGAGATTGGCTCTATAGAAAGATTTAATTTTCTTGCAACATACTGCTCAACTCTTGGATCTATATTTGCAAATGTGCCAACTGCTCCAGATATTGCGCACGTAGATATTTCTTTTATTGAGGCTTCTAATCTTTTTTTATTTCTAATAAATTCTTGATAAAAAGTTAAAAGTTTTAAACCAAAAGTAATAGGTTCAGCATGTATTCCATGACTTCTGCCTATGCATAAAGTAAATTTATGTTTAAGAGATTGTTTTTTAATTGTTTTAAGCAAAATGTCGATATCTTTAAGTAATATTTCTCCAGACTGCTTAAGCTGAAGATTAAAGCAAGTATCCAATACATCTGATGACGTCATACCTTTATGTAAGTATCTAGCTTCTTTTCCTGCTTTTTCAGTTATAGAAGTTAGAAAAGCGATAACATCATGTTTAACACTTTTTTCAATTTCTAAAATTCTTTTAACATTAATTTTACCTTTTGATTTTACTTTCTTAACTACACCTCTTGGAATAATTTTAAGTTTTTCCATGGCTTCAGCAGCAGCTAATTCAATTTTAAGCCAAATGCTAAATTTGTTTTCCTCATCCCAAATTGCCTTCATCTCTTTTCTGGAGTATCTATCTATCATTATTTATATGGAGGAAAGTTTAAACCTTTTTTTGACGCGGTAAAAATTTCGTATCCATCATTTGTTATGCCAATAGTGTGTTCAAATTGTGCAGATAATTTTTTATCTTTAGTAACAGCAGTCCAGCCGTCATTTAATACTTTTGTTTCATACACTCCTTCATTAATCATTGGTTCAATAGTAAATATCATACCGACTTCGAGTTTTTTCCCCACATCTTTTATACCGTAATGTAGTACATTAGGCTCTTTATGAAAAACTTCACCAATCCCGTGTCCACAAAAATCTCTGACAACTGAGAATCCTTTTTTTTCAACATAATTTTGTATCGCTTCACCTATATTTCCTAAATGAGAATTTAATGTTAAAACTTCAATACCTTTCATCATTGCTTCGTAAGTTGTCTCAACAAGTTTTTTAGCTCTTACTGATACTTCTCCCACATAAAACATTCTACTTGTATCACCATGCCATCCATCTTTAAAAGCAGTTACATCTACATTTATTATATCTCCCTCTCTTAAAATTTTATCACTTGGAATGCCGTGACAAACAATATGATTGGCTGAAGTACAACAAGTTTTAGGAAAGCCTCTATAAAATAAAGGAGCAGAGAAAGCCCCATTGTCATTTATAAACTCGTAACATAAATTGTCTATTTTATTCGTACTAATTCCAGGTTCAATAAATTTTGACAACTCATCCAACGCACCTGAAGCAACAGATCCAGCAATTCGAGTTTTTGCAAATGCTTCTTGAAATTTATCACTCATTAATTTTTAATTTTATTTGTTTATTCAGTTTTATTCCTTTTGAGTAAAATTTACAATCATAGCAAAGAACTTTTACATTCTTTCCAATCGAATTTGTTAATATTTCAAAATATTCGGGATCAATATCACTAGCTATTTTAAACATTTTGCAGTCCTCCCTTTGAATCACATAAAGAATATAAGATTTATAACCCAATTGAATTGCTTTAGTTAATTCTTTTAAATGTTTTTTGCCTCTTTCGGTAATAGCATCTGGAAATTCGGCAATATTTTTACTTCTTACTAAAGTTACATTTTTTACTTCAAGATAAGATTTGCAATTTTCTTCATTTATTAAAAAATCAAATCTTGTTTTGTCTCCAAATTTTTGTTCAGGGTAAATTTTTAAAGATCTAGGTAGTTCTTTAATATAATTTTTTTTTAAAGCTTCTAGAACAATTTTGTTAGTTAGATGCGTATTTACACCAACTTTTTTACCGTCAACCTCTATTATTTGAACCGTATATTTCAATTTCCTTTTTTTATTATTTGACTCAGTAAACCAAACTTTATTTCCTTTTTTTAAAAGACCCATCATAGATCCTGAGTTAGGACAGTGAGCCGTAATTATTTTATTTTTTACTTTGATATCTACAAAAAAACGTTTGTATCTTTTTATTAAAACTCCTGGTATTAATTCATTCTCAAAATTCATAATTTTAATTACTATGAAGAAAGCTATCAAAAAAAAAGTAAATGCCGCTGTTCTTATAATAGGTAATGAAATCTTATCAGGAAGAACACAGGATTTAAATGTTTCTTTTTTGGCAAAATGGTTAAATGAAGTGTGCGGTATCTCAGTTGCTGAAGTGAGAGTAATACCTGATAATGAAAAAAAAATAATAAATAATATTTCAAATTTAAGAAAAAGTTTTAACTACGTTTTTACTACAGGTGGAATAGGACCCACTCATGATGATATTACCGCTCAATCTATAGCTAAAGCATTTAAAGTTAAATATGAATTTCATAATGAAGCGTATTCTATTTTAGAAAAATATTACGGAAAAAAAAACTTTAATCCAGGTAGAAAAAAAATGGCTAAGATGCCTAAGGGCTCATCACTTATTTATAATCCTTCTAGTGCCGCTCCTGGATTTATAATTAAAAATGTCATTTGTTTACCAGGAGTACCTTCAATACTTGTTTCTATGATAGATAACGTAAAAAAATTTTTGGTTAAAGGAACAACTGTCATTAGTAACACAATCAGTTTACATGCTGTAGAAAGTGATGTTTCTGTTGAGTTAAAACAAATTCAAAAAAAATATTTGAGAAAAGTTGAAATTGGTAGTTATCCTTTTTTTCGGTTAGGAAAAATTGGAGTTTCATTGGTATTAAGATCATCAAATAAGTCCATGATAAACTCATGTGTTTTGGATATTAAAAAGTTAATTAAAAAGAAAAAAATAAAGATTTTTATAAAATAAATGTTGTATTTTGCCTACGGTAGTAATCTAAACCATAAACAGATGAAAAATCGATGCAAGGATTCACAGTTTATTAAAAAATTTATCTTAAAAGGGCACAAACTAATATTTAGTCACTCTGATTCAAAAAATAAATATGGTCATGCAAATGTGCAAAGAAAGAGTGGTTTTAAGGTATTAGGATGTATTTGGAATATCTCTAAAAAAAGTGAGAGAAATTTAGATATTTATGAGGACGTACCTGGATATTATCAGAAAGAATATTTTACTTTAAATGGAAAAAAAGTTTTATTTTATAAACAAAATAAATTTATTAAGAGAAAACCCACTTCTAGATATTTGCATACAATTATAGAAGGTTATAAAGATTGTAAATTAAATATAAATTTTTTAAAAAAGAGAGTTTTTCTTTATACTTTGAACTACAAAATTAAATGGTGATATAAATTCTTATGTCAAAAATAATTATTATAGGCGCCGGTGCGATGGGAACAGCTTTTGCTTTCCCTTGTGTAGATCGCAATCACGACACAACGATTATAGGAACACATTTAGAAGACAAGTTCATTGATGAGTTAAAAAATAATAATAATTTACACCCAGCTTTAAAGATGAATGTCCCAAAAAGTATTAATATATCAAAATTTGAAAAATTTGACTCTATTTTAAAATCAAAAGCTGATCTTTTAGTTCTTGCTATTAGCTCAAAGGGAATAGAGTGGGTGGCTGAACAACTTCATAAAGTTTACAAAGACTTAGAACTACCTTCTTTATTAATGCTTACCAAAGGACTAAGCTTGTATGAAAATAAATATGAGTTATTGGTTGATAAGCTAGGACGTTTACTTTATTCAAAAGGGATTAAGAAGATAACCGTATCAGCAGTTGCCGGTCCATGTTTAGCAGCAGGTTTAGCCAATAAAGTTCATAGTAGCGTTGTTATAGCCAATAAAGATATAAAAGTTGCTAAAAAAATTTCGGAGTTATTGA
>MDTB01108783.1_pt1 | contig 17931 bp, 8 predicted proteins | sample 811161 | NCBI WGS metagenome assembly MDTB01 (sample SAMN05326650, study PRJNA326480) | marine metagenome | isolation source: seawater | place: Mediterranean Sea | collected 2009
ACTACTCCAACTCCAGCTCCAAGATCTTGGAAAGATGCTATGGTGTATACATTATCAACGAATGTTGTTCCAATACCAACACTATGTGCATCAACACCTGAAGCACTCAAAGATGTTAGTCCTGAACCAACACGAGTATCATAAACATAGAATGGTGTGCCTATACCTAATGGAGTAAAAGTAGCACCATCTCTCTTTATCGTAAATTTGACACCTAATTTAGATGAAAATACGGTAGTTCCAATTCCTGTAATTAAACCAGTATTTTCTTGAATCGTCAATCCTGAAGTTGTAAGATTTTCAAAGGTGCTTGATTCTATAGGACTCTCTATTAAAACTTGAGGTGCGATGGTATATCCTAAACCTGGATTTGTAATTTGTATATCATATAAAAAATCACCTCCCAAGACTGCAGTAGCAGTTGCTGTTGTTCCTACACCAACACCAATACTTGGTGGAGCAGAAATAGAAACTGTTGGGGCTGATGCATACCCAGAACCAACGTTAGTTATTGTAATTCCACTTACTGTTCCTGAAGAAACAGTTGCAGTTGCAGATGCATTTACAGAGTCAGTTTTGTTTAAATTAGTAATTAATGCATTTATCAACACTGTTCCTTCATCTTCATAATTGAATAAATCTGCATTATCTGTAAATAACACTGTATCTGTAGTAGAAACATCATCAATTATTTTTGCAATCGGTATTATTATAGGTTCTAATTCAGACCTTTTCTTAGAAATTACAACTTTATTAATAGTAACATCATTTTTTTGTTTAATAAGTGTTAAAGGTCTTGAAATTGTTTCACTAATACCTTGATTTCGATATACATTTGTATCTAAAACAGTTGATGTAGTAATACCTGTTATAGTTCGTTCATCTTGTTGCAATATTTGATTACCAGATTCGATTCTTACCTCATCACCTGTTTTTATGTTTGAGTCATCCCCATCACGAATTAACGAGTCTACCCCACCTGTTCCCCTATAAAAGAGAATACTAACATCATCAGCATCATTTTTACCCACTCCAGATTCACCAGATGGTGCTACACTAAAGTTTATAGAAGTTCCACCATTTATGGTATATGCTTTAAGTGGTTCTTGAATGATGCCATTTATAGTGACTAGGAATATATTTTCTATTTCAACACTTTCAGATAGTGTATTACCTGCCTCTACACTAATCAATTCATTATTAAAGTTAAGTGGAAACTTAGTTCTTGTTCCATTTTGAAGTGATTTAATAGAATCAATGTAATCAAATTCACCAAACTGCCACATTGCAAATCTATCCTTATAAACTTGATCGATACTTAGAGTTGATTTAGTTTGAAGAGATCCCATACCCTTTGCAGTCACTAAACCTACTGCTTCAACAACATCACCTTTTCTGAATCCATACCCAGAATTTACAATTTCATATCTTGAAATTTCAAACATTGTTGAACCTATTCCAGTAGTTGCACTTGCACTTACTATTGCATTCACCCTCAAATTATTTCCAGTGTCAGTTGTAGTACCAATACCAAATCTTGAAATACCAGTTACTGACAAATTGGAGTATGATGGTTCAGATACAAATACTTCAGGATCTTTATAATTTGATCCTGCTGATGCAATTGTAAATATTGCTGTTCCACCAACACCTGCAGTTGCAGTTATTTGTGCACCACTTCCAACATTGACACCAACATCCACACTGAATACATCAGGAGTTAATACATCGACCACTGTATTGATACCAGCAACTGGATCAGTTGATCTTGGATATGGATGAACTGTTTTGAAATTATCCCTTGCACATGTGAATCTAATTGAACCAGTTTTAATTCCAACCAGATCATTATCACTCATACCATGATTTGGAGAGGTAATAACTAAAACACCTGTTGTGGGGTTATATTCGGCATTAGTTGCAGTAATATCACCACCAGTATTTTTATCAATACCATTCACATCAGCAGACACAAAACGATGCTCATATCCAAAATCTTCAACAGTTACTCCGATGGACACTATTCCATTATATCCAGATCCAAATGTTAAATTACTAAAATATGGATAAGCATTACCTGATCCAACATAAGCATGAGGAATTGTGCTAACACCAATGTTAACACCAAATATATTTGTTGCTGCTATTGATACGACAGGGAATTTATCTCCTATTGAACCATCAGGGAAGATAGTTGTTGTAACTCCAGCGTGAGGAGCAGCACAAGCAAATTCTAAACCTCCAAGTAATACCACCTCATTTGAATTTTTAAATTTATGTTCGTTAACAGTTTTGACTGTCATTATACCTGTCACTTCATTATAAGTAGCAGTTTGAATTCCTAATGCAGATCCACTATATGCGACTCCAACAACGTTTGTTATCTGTCCTGATGCATTTATAGATGCCTTCACTTTTGCACCTACCAGAGGAGCATAACCTAATCCTGTAACAGTTGATCCAAATGATATAGGGATACCACCTCTTGGTAGATCGTTAAAGTTAATGTTATTATTTGAAATGAATGGAGATCCATCAGATGATGTTATTCCAGAAAATACAACACTTGTAACTCCTGTGGCACCACTACCACTTTCAATAATTTTGAAGTTCTTGCTTGGGTTGAATTCTGTCGATGGTGATTGGAAAATACCATTTATGAATAAAACACCATTTCCTCCACTTACTCCAATTCCAATTGTATTAGCTCCTCCAACTTTTAAAGTAAATGATGATTTTATTCCTGTAAAGCTATCCGAAATATCATCATATATTATATTACTAGTATAATCATTTCTCAAATAAACTCTTCCATTAAAGGATGATCTTGGAAAATCTAAATTACTATCATCCTTTACTCTGTTGGGATTACCTCTAGGTGGATCACTCAAAAATAATTTGCTACCAACTATATTGTAAGTTCCAACAAATCTTTTAACTGTGGCACCACCACTATGAGTAGAATTAGCAGTTCCTACAAATCCTCTCTCAACTTCAACTACATTAAATGTTCCTCCTGTTCCGACAGGACTTCCACTAGTTGTTGCAACCCCCACATTTATGACTTTTAAGAATTCATTATTTATTTTTAAGATATCACTCACTGAGATTGAAGATATCCCACTCAAATTAATGATACTTGTGGTCAATCCAACATTATTATCTACTGAATAAGTTACATTAGTGTCAATTAAGGGAGATTGTACAACATCATCAATTGAAATAAGTGCTTTCTCATTTGTTTTCCCCATTGTAAATTCATGAACATTTCCCTCACCCACACTCATGAATGTGACTGCTGCACCCGATCTTGTAGTTGATATGAAGAATGAGTTTTTATCAACAGTTTTTGCAAATACAGTTGAGGGAAGAATATCAACAGCAGATCCATTTTTATATTGTATAGCAGTCGAACCAACACCAACAAATGAGGATTTAGGGATATAAGATAACTCTTCATTCTCTCTAAAGAAATGATTTGATATTGTGAATTTACCAGTTGATAAATTCAATACAGAAGAATTTGAAGGATTAAATGACTTTGTAAAAATTGGTGTGGAGTTAATATTCAAATCAAACTCTGTTTTTCTAACTCTAACTCCCTCTAAAGCATTGTATTCTTTTACTTCATTAGTTTCTTTTATACCACCATATACCAAATCTAAAGGTGTGTTAATTTTGTCCAATGCATTATAAAAACAATGATTTAATGAAACAACAGTAGATATACCACTTGAATTATCTGGATGAAATTTTAGTTCAAAAATATTTGATGTATAAGACGCACTAAATGTTCCCAACCCTAATGATGGATCATATTCTGAATTATAATTTTTGGTAATTGATAATGAACCAGATCGTTGAACATATGCATCTGTTCCATCATGTATAGCTAGAACTTCATGTAGAGCCTTTGATGATCCTATACTAACTTCAACGACTGATTTTATTGAATTAAATAATTGTGAATTCAAACTAATGATTGTTGAAATACCTGTATTTGTTGATGATAGTCCTGAATATAATGTTGTTCTTTCAGATTCATCTAATTGACCATTTGCCTTAAATCTATAAGTTCCGTTGGTAACTCCAGTTGTGCCGATACCAATCACTTTTGCTTTTAATTTAATATTATTAGAACCTGTTAGATTATTTTCAAAAGTTAAATTTAAGTTATTATTAGATATTGTAGCAGTGATAATTCCTATTTGGTTGGTAGATAATTGATTTGTTTCAGTGTCTATGAATGCTTGTGCAATAAATGAATCATTACTACTATGAGAGACAAAAGTCTCTACTAAATTCATTTCATTAGTATTAGTATTGATTACATTTACTAATGCATGTATTGATTCAAATTCATTTGTGGGAACTGAAATAATATTTGTTGTAACACCTACTTGAATTGTTTTTATGACAGATGTTAAATTAATTGGTCCTATTGATGTTGTTCCAACACCAATGACAGAACTTGTAAAATTAGATGAGAATAATTTCAAATCATAATCAATATCGGAATTTGTATCTGAAGATGGTGAAAATCTAAATGTTTCAATTAACGTATTATTATCTTCAAATAATTTAAAATCAGCAAAATTATTTTCCTTTGAATTTGTAAATCCAATACCCGAATTTATCAATCTACCTTTCTCAAGAAGAATATTAGTATCACCATTACTCAATACTACAAAATCTGAAAATTGTATTCTATTAACTTGAGTGGAATTACTTTCAGTACGAATTAAAATATTATTGAATAATTCATTTTCATTTGGATCAAATTGTAATAAAGTTAGAAAATCGTCAGGATCTCCTTCTAGGTTAGAAAATTCTTGATTTATATTATCAATCACAAGAACATCATTTGTATCACAACTAATATAATTAGATAATCGAATATTATCAAAAACGATCTTTCTAGTCACATTATCATCAGTTACTTCATCGTCTCTTACTGTGTCAATATTTCTTAATTCATCTACCCTTCTTTCATCAATCATATCTAAGGTAATTGATACTTCAGTTGAAGATCCTATGGATATGGTAGATGTAGAAGTTATTCCAGTGTCAGCAAAATTTTTAGTTCCACTTGCATGTAATAAATTATTAACAGGTGTTATGATATTTCTCCATTCCAAAGGACTTTGAACAGAGTATGACATGTTTTGATAATAATCATTATCAGGTATGACCTGAAAATCTTCGTTTAACTTTCCAATGTTATCATTCCACCCAATCCTCTTTGAAATAGAAAAATTAGTTTTTAATCTTCCTTTATTTTCTATAATTTTAGAAACTGTGGATTGACTACCTGAATTTTTTCCTGATATTATATCACCCACATTTAAATCATCTGTACCAAATATTTTTAACTTACTATTAGAAATTTTTAATACTTTTAAATCTGTATTTTTATTATTGACTCTTAATGATTCATCTATATCAAACAAAGATTGATTTTGTGTTACAAAGAATTTAGGATAATCTGCTTCATTTATGATATTTGCAAAAGTTGTCACGATTGTTTTTGCAGTACCTGTATTGGTTGTTCCAAACTCAGAAACATCAATAGTAACTTCCGCAAATCCTGATACATTTGGGTTGAATCCACTAACTTTTAATAAATTAAATCCATAATCTTTAGAATTGAATCCAGAACCAACTCCAGAAATTTTTTCTATACCCTCTATGAAAACTCTATCATTAACCGCAAATGGATTTGATGGGAATTGTGGTTGTGGAGTTGATATCTTACATGTGTAAGAGGATCCTGCGTTAGATTTAACCTCAAGTATTGTGATTCCGTTTGTATTATTTACTGTTTTTAGAGTTACTGTATTTGCTGGCAATCCTATCGGAAGTTCGTCAATATTAACAGATAAAATACTATTTTCAAGCATTACTGGTTCTAAAAATCCACTTTCAATTTTTGAACCACTATCAGAATTAACAATTACAATATCTGGTGCAGTTATATAATCAGATCCACCATTAGTAACACTGACAATACCTAAAGTATTTGAATTAGAAACTTCAATAGTTGAAGCTATCAAACTCTCTGGTTCTAAAGTTTTATCCGAAGAATATTCAAATCCTTCATTAATAACTCTTACAGATTCTACAATTCCAATTGAATTTGATGTTGGTATGATGACAGCATCTTTACCAACAGAAGTTCCCGAAACACCAACAAAATCAGGTATTTTTTTATAACTGGATCCACTTGAAATTATTTTTATTGCCTTGATACCACCTTTTGCTGTTTTTGAATTTGTGTCATATGTTGTATTCGATTCAATATTACTATAAGATAATTTTTCAGGGTTTTCACCTAAAAATAAACTAAAAGATGTATCATTTATCTTACTGATATTATATGAACCACTATATCCACTATCTACAAATATTATTTCTGAATAGTTTTTAACCTCAACATCAGTTGTACTAATTGATCCAGATTTTTCAAGATTATAATATATTTTTTCTGGTAAAGCAGTTCCAAATCCAATCGTTGTTGTTGTTATTGAACCAGTGGTATTCGCAACAGAAACTATGTTAAAAGTAGTAGAAATTCCAGACGATGTAAATTCATTTTTATAATTTTGATCATAGTAAAATTTCAAACTATAATCAGAAACCGAAGAATCAGACAAATCAAATCTTAAGTTATTATTCTTTATAGAAATTAATTGTGGATTAATTAAAGATAGAGATTGTGATGTGCCTCCAGTTGACCCCAAACCAACTATATTTGGTATTAATTTTTTTGAATCTTTAAATGTTTTTGCTAATTTTATATTATCATCATCAACTTTATATACAAAATAATTTTGATTTTGTAATCCTTCTGGAAGTAAATTTGCTGTATATTTGACTTTTTCTCCAGTTTTTAATCCATGATTTAATATATTGATTTTATTTGATAATGTTGATATTCCAGTATTACTAAATGAAATTGGATTAATTAATAAATTACCTGTTTGAGTATCTCTTAATATTCTTACGTGAGTTGATGTTCCAATACCAACAGATAATTTAGGTTTAACTAATAAATCAATAGAATCATTGTTTTCTAAATCATGTGAAGATGCTGTGGTCACAGTTGCTTTCACTCTACTGAGAGTGCATTTTACTTGAGTTAAATCTGTTTCAAATGAATATAAATCACTATCAGCACTATTAATATTTCTAAAGTAAACTTCATTAAAATTATTTCCAATACCTGTTTTTATACCTATTGTGTTGATCGTTTTATTCACAATATAAAGTGAATCACCGTTTGTTAAATTGAATGTAGATGCGGATGTATTTGTAGATACTGCAATTACAGGAGATCCAGATGGTATTGTAAATATTACTTTTTGATTTGTTTTAAATGGATGATTTTCAAGGTATATTTGTTTTGTTGGTACATTTCTTGTTATATTTGCACCAGCAAAGGAGAATGATAATGTATTTTCAGTTCCATCATCAGTTCCCAAACCAACTGTTTGATCTGGATTGAAAAATACTTTTTTGTTGATTATAGAATCAAAGAAAGATATATTTTTATTAAATGTGAATAAATCAGGTAAATAATTTACTTGTGTTCCTTGAGGATGAATTGTTCCAAAAGCAAAACCATCCCTTTGAACAGTTAAAATATTTAAATTATCATAGATATTCAATATTTTTAAAGTTTCAGTTCCTATACCAATACTACTTCCTATAGAAATAGAAGATGGTATGTTCGATACAAATATTTCTGTTGTAAATCCTGCAACTGGTGAAGCAGTCGTTGATGAAATTGTTCTTGAAGCAAAAGTGCTTATTCCAATTTTGTAACTTCCATTCAATGATGATAAATCAGTTGTCAAACCTGATATATTAACTTCATCATTAGTATTAAAAATATGATTATCTGGTGTAATTACTTTTATCTTACCTTCTGACCATAATAATACTGAATTTTCTATTTTTTCAATTACAGAGGTTAAGTTTGTTACTGGTTTTCCCTCTACTTTTGATATTGATGTAATTAAATTGTTATTATTGGTATCCGAATCGAAATTTAACAATTCATCTACTTTATAATCAGATCCACTGTTTAAAATGTCAAATCCTGTGACTGATCCAGATGAAACTGACAATATTTCTATCTTTTGATCTTCAATCTCATTAGTTTCAACAATAAAATCATTATTTGCAAAATTGTCAGATACTTTATATGGGAATGTATTTCTTAATAAATTGCTACCACCAAAATCAAAATTTGTTTGTGAATTGGTTTCAAAATTAAAATCTATCTTTTTAGATCTATATGTGTTTCCTATAAAATATGGAAATATGGGTTTATTGTCACTATCTAAAATTGCATGATATACATATGTTCCATTAGGAAAATCTTTTGTAACTTCATATCTACCATTATGTTCATCCAAATCTCCACTATTTGTAAATGTATAGTCCTCTACAAAAAAACCATCCACAAAATTTGGTCTATCAGTAATATTAGAAGTTAAAAGTTGATACCCAGAAACTAATCTTTTTTTACCAACATTATTACTAGGAGGATTCTCTGGATCATCAAAACCAAAAGGTCCATATATGGGATTTCCGTCATACGCCCATCCAATAATTTCAGAAATTTCTGCACCACCATCATCAAATGGACTTGTAGAATAACCAATAAAACTATATTTTAGTTTATTTTCCGATTCTTCTAGATGTTCAGTAACATCAGTATCATCTTCATTTTTTCCTTTGTTTATAGTAAGTGATCTTACATTAGAATTAAATAATGAATTTTTACCTGCGGGTTTAACATTTATTGATGATGAAGTTGAATATCCAATTCCAGAATTAATGATTATAACTTCTGTTATTTTTTGATTTGATATTACTGGTCTTAATAGTCCTCCAACACCTTTGCCAGTTGAATCTATAACCTCAAGATCAGGAACTGAGAAATATTCTCCTCCACCTGATTGAATTGTAACTTCTGAAATTTCACCATTTTTGATAATAGGTGTTAATGATGCATTTTTACCATTTTTTAAAGTTATTATTGGTCTTTTATGATTATTAACAGTTGTTGAACCATAACCAGTACCAGATTCATAAAGATATAATTGTTCTATCGATCCTCTAACTTTAGGTGTTGCAATTATACTTGTTGTACCAACTCCTACCATATCAAATTCTACAGATACTTTAATTTCTGGAAATTTGAAAGTGTGAGTTCCTGAACCCACAGAATTTAAAGTTACTATCTCACCTCTTTGATAATTTGATAGAATTGTCCCACCAACTCCAGCATTACTTAAACTAAAAGAATTATCATTACTTCCAATAATATAATAACTATTATTCTGATTTAATCCTGAAATGTTTCCAATATATTCTACCAAATCACCGTCATTAAATCCATGATTTATAAAATTAATTGTATTGTTTGATGTTGATATACCTGTTGGTTTAACAATTAATTTTCTATTGGTATAATTTTGACCACCATTTATTACCTTCAAATCTAATAAAGAATTTCTCAACCCAACTTTAAAAATATGATCTCCTAATCCAGTATTAAAACCTAAATTTATGGTTGATATACCAGATGAATAATCTTCATATGTTTCATACAATTTAATTGTTTTTGAATTAACAATTTTAGGATAATAGATTGCATTATTAACTAACTTATTAGTTGCAACACCTACAATTTTTATAGATTCTCGTGAATTTGAATCATAAATTATTTGTTCTCCATCAATAAAATTATGTTCTTCCAAAAATGTAATAGTTTCATTAGATGTATTAATACCACTGCTAACATTATTTGCTATGGGTTCTGTTTTGAAAAATTCTTCCCTAAATCTTGTGCCTATGATTGGTTCTAATATACAACCAGATCCATTACCTCCAGTTATTCCTATTGATACTATTCGATCAACATCAAAATTTTGAGGATCTATAAAAACATCTTCAATTTTACCAGATACAACAGGTTGCACTAATGCAGTTGTGCCAATTCCAGTTGATATTGTAATACTAGGTAGATTTATTACATCATAATCTTCACCAGAATTTAAAACATCAACAGAACTTAATGGTCCAAAATATATTTTATCATTTGATTTATAATTTGTTACTTCAACTCCGTTAATTAATATTCCTGTCTCACCAACAGGTGTTATATCATTTCCCCCATTACCTAAATTTTGATTTAAAGGGAATTTTTTAATTAGTTTTTGAGATCCAATTTCATCTGATCTTTGTGAATATAAAATAAAATTATGAATCCCATCATTCTGATCTCTTGAAACATTAATATTTTTCCCATAATCTAATCCTGAAGGGGATCCATATAATTTAATTTTTCGATCATTATCAAAAACTTCTAGATAATATGAACCTGTTTCTAAACCTACAAGAGAATTTCCATTAGTAAAACTATAAAATATTTTATCTCCAGTTTTAAATGGAACATCAGATCCAAAAACTATTGTTGAAAAAGTTTGTTCATCATCTATAGATCCATCTAACTGCACATCATCAGGATTTGCAAAGTTTGCAGAAATCTTTTTCGTATTTAGTTGTATTTGATTAAAATACTTACCACTTACACTAGAATATGATGGTAATGAATTTGATGCAACATATGCATCTTCATTTCCAATATAAACATTTTGAATATCTGATACTAAATTAGAACCATACTCTATTGGGGCACCAGAACTGTTTGGTTTATTTAATTTTTTCCTTAATTTAAATTTTTCTTTATCCTCTTCAGTTACAAAATCTGAAATGACATCATCACTTAAATCAACTGAATTTGCAGTTTTATTAACATCTACTACACGAATATCATTAGATGATGGTATAATATTATTACTATCTTTTTGAACAATCTCAACAATATCTCCAATCTTCAAACTTGATTGATCAATTATACTACCTAAAGTGTAAGTATTACTAACTTTACCTGTTATGAAATATGAAGAACTAGTATTATAAATCCAAGAATTTGAAAAAGTTTGTTTATATGTTGCATTACTTTCAGGATTTTGAACTTTGTCACCAATATTTTTTACAGAAATTATTTCTCCCTCATCAACATCAATATTTCCCTCTTGCTCAAATTCAGAAATAACTCCAGTCAGTCTTAAAACTACTTTTTTATCTAAATCACCATCCTCAAATCCAAAATAAGTGATATTTGATCGAATATTTTGTATTGGTTGTATTGCACTTGTAATACCTGTACAATTCAAAAATTGATTTACTGTTTTATCAGTGTATGTTATGGTGTTTACACCTGATACAATAGTTCCTGCAGTTCCAAAACCAACTGTCGAATCAACTGATATAACACTTGCCCCAACAGATACATTTTCTATCGATTTCGTATTTGGAACTACAATGAAATCACTTAGGACATCTGAATTATTATCATAACCAATAAATAAACCGATCTTATAATAAGTTGTAATTCCACTAAGTCCAGAATCAGTTCTTTCAAAAGGTTCAATTTCTGATATTGATGCATTTACATCTATATCAAGATCACTTCTGAATAAAGATTGTCCAGTTAATCCTTTAAGTAAAGATTGTCCTTGAAGTTTTCGAGGATTTCCTTCTAAAAGTTCTGCAATACAAATTCTTCTTCGAACATAATTTGCAAATGAAGGTTTTACTAATCTTTCTTCTAAATTAATAATAGTAGGTTTTACACCATATAAAACATTGAACAATATTCTAAATGACTCATCTGTACCCTTTGTTTGGTATAATGATCTTGCTTCACCTATAAATGTTCCTACATCGAGATTGGATTGAAAATCTGTGCCTTCTAATCCTGGTAAAAATGTTTTCTTAAATTTTTTATAAAATTCTTTTAAAAATAATGAACTTAAGTTTTGAACTGTGGATGATACTTCATGCTCTTCTGCAGATGATGAACTGAATACTAAGTCTTCTTTATTTGTATCCGAATGGTAACTGGTAATACCACTAAAACCACGTTCACAACCTGTAAAAGTATTGGTTGTAATTCCAGTATAAGTTATTATCTCATTACCAATCTTTAACAAACCATATTGATTTGGAAATCCCTTGGTACTACTAACTTCTATTGTTTCTGCACCAACAGTAGTAATACCAGATGTAGTGGCACTATCAACTATAACTTCTGGTGTTAAATTATCAACATTAATATATTGTTCTAAATTATCAGAAATATCAGTAGGACCACCTTGATATTCTTGAGAAATGTAATATTGTTTTAAAAAATCAACAGTAAGAGGACTTTCATCCCGAATAAAATTGGGAAGTTGATTAGATAATATATCTTGTATTTTTACTTTACTTATAATCCCTGTTTGTATCATGTCCTAATTATTTTTCCGTTTGGATAACTTGATGAATAGAAATCTCTGGTAAACTGTACTCCAGAAACTTCATCCCCAGATGAAATAACATCTCTTACCATATTTATTGAGCTATTTGAGATGTTAAATGAGACATACAAATCCTTTAACCCCACAACATCATTTGATCTAGGGAATGCTTGTATTTCAACAATATTATTTGGTTTTTCAGTAGATATAAAATTAATCGTAGATAAATTTACCTCACCTTTTTCATAATCTATTGTACCTGCAGTTGAAGAAACATTTTTAATTGTTCCATCAGATAATATTTGAATAATACGTAAAACTCCTGTTGTAAGATCAGAATTTGGCATATCTGATAAGTAAAGTGTTCCTGATGTACCATAAATTGTAAAACCAGTTGATTTTATATTAAATCCATTGGGATCTACATGAAATTTGTTACCAAAACATAATTCATATTGAGAAAATTGATTTGGTACTACTTGTAAGTTGCGACGTATTTTAATTTTAGTTATGTTTGATGTAATAGATTGATCAGTGCCATCAATAACTCCTAAAAGTTTACTATATTTTAATCTTCCACCAAATTGATTTAAATTAATTGATTGTGAATATTTTGTAAGAGAGTTTATAACATTTGTCTTTAAAGAATCAGCTGATGAGGTAAAAGAGTCATTATAATATACATTTGAGTCAATTTCAATGTATAATATTTTAAGATCTACAATTTTTTGATTAATACCTGAAATTGTATATTGCTTTAATTTTGATAAAATTTGATTTTTTGAAAAATCTGATAATAAATCACCATTTTTGGGTTTTATACTGATTACAACTGTTCCAAATTCTGGAGGATCAAGTTCTTCACCACCAATTACTGAAACAGACTCTGTATTTGGATAGATTTTCTTGATTACTGCCTCATAATCTCTTGATGTTACTGCTCGATTCTGTGATGAGTATGTTATAGGTGAAAAATACTTAATTGAATCAATAGATTCAATATTTCCACCATTTTGTGCCTTAACATTCGTTATAATTGATGGAGTCGTAAAATTTATATTAGTATTTCCAGATTTAAATATCCCTGAGAAAGTGAAGAATTGTGCACCATTTCCTTCCTCACCATCTGTTATAATATATTTGACTGTTACTTCATCACCATCCTGATTAACATCATTTCCTAATTTTCTACCAAAAAATCCATCTCCAAATTTTAATTCATATCTTTCATCCTGTATTTCTTTAATTAAGAAAATTTTTGAATTTGAATCAATGTTAATAATATCATCTATTAAATTATATTCTGTGCCACTTCCATCAGATCCAGAGGGTTTGACATGAACAACAATTTTTGATGTGTCAATAAAAGCATTATCTAATATAAATCTTTGATCAAGTGATCCATCATACTTAAATGTCTTTTCAAGATAGGTTCCTTGGTATATATTGATATTTTCAAACTTTGCGACGTTATCTACGACGTTCGCACTTATTGATTCAGTAATTGCAAAGGTATATGTTTCATTATCAACATCACCAGTACACACTATACCAGGTTGTAGGGTAATTGAACTTACATTATTAGTAATACTAACATCAAAGGATATTTGTGCGTTTGCTGCCGTTCTAGATCGTGGTGTATATCCAATATTTCCTGCTAATGATACTACATTTTCTCTCAAAGTGGCAGAATCGAGAAAAGATTCATTCACAACCATATTTGAGTTGAATGCAGAAATATATGTATTGTATGCGAGAGTGTCAATTAAGACAGAAAAGTTTGAACCATCAAAATCAAAGTCTGTAAAGTTAGAATTTGCTCTTAAATAGTCTTTAATTGACGTTTTTATCTGATCGAAATCGAGATTTGTGAAGTTTGAGAAAGGCATATTACCTTGTTGCCTCTAATATAAATGAATATTCCTGAGTTGGGAACTCTTGACCGACAATATCATAAATTACAGTGACTTCAAACTGATTTAAATCAGGTTGTGGGTCAACTTCAACCCTTACATTATCAACTCTTAGCTCAAAATTTTCAATTGAAGTCTTAATTTGCTCCTGAATTTCGTTTGCTGTACCAAAATCAACAAAATCAAAGAGACTTCGGTACACATCTGACCCAAAATCAGGATTAAAAAACTTTTCAGACGGTATAGTTTCAACAACATTACGCACAGATCGACGAATTGCACTCTCATTTTTGAGAATTGGTAAATCTTTTGTGACTGGATGAGGTGAAAACGATAAACTAATGTCTTTAAACGCTCTTGATACCCTTTTGATTGCCATGAACCAAGTTTTATATTTATTTATACCGTTTTTTTAATTATTTTTTTGACTTTCACTTAGAAATAGAGGTTTTTCTTCCTCTTCTTCCTTAAAATATGCATCACCATCATATTCACTGATTAATTTTTTACCAGATTTGTTAAATTCTTCACTTTTATCGACTTTAATAACCATTTTAATACCTTTAATGTCTGTAATAATTTATTTATCCCAACTCTGGTTCAGTATTCTCAATTGCGGTATTTCCTGCTCCAATATTAGTATCAACTGATCTCTCTTTTGATGTTTTCCAAAAATAATTATCTTCTGACCCTAATCCATCACGATCATGACCATTCTCCACCTGATAGTACACGGTTGATACCTTAAAATCAGGAATCTTGGGTGTCTCAGGAGTGATACTGTTGTCATAGATCCTCATTCTGTTGTTTGGATAGAGGCAAAACTGACCATTATCCAATTCAAGGAGGTTATGAGACTTATGTTCGGCAGGTTGTTCACTAGTTGAGTAATCAATCGCATCAACATCAGAGTGATAGTTGTCAAGAGTACATATGTACGTGCCCGTCTGATTGCCATAATCTCTTGTATAGACTTCATAGTGCATTGAACCGATAAACTGCTTCTGAACGGTAACAACTCCATAGTCCATACAGTTCCAAAACTGTAGGTTATGAAGTGTCATATCGGGATCGGGTATCTCTGGAGACGAGAGAAACGCAGAAATCGGCAACTTATCAAACATTGCTGCATACTCAGGTAGATAAGTTTCAAAATAAAAGGCACGACCAGGTATACTCTTTGCAGATACCCAGACTCCTTTGACAAATTCACCGTGACCACTCTTATGGTCGGTTAAGTATTCTTTTCTTACCCATACCTCATATGAGGGTAAGTTTGTAATTAATGTAGACATTGTTAAGTTGTTATAATTATGCTATTAAATGAATTCCCCACTGAAAATTATAATTACTATGAGTTCCATTGTGACTATTCCATCCCATTCCAATTCGAGTTCCTGCCGTAAACTCCCACATGTTAAAATAAGTAACGTTAGCATAATCTTCTGAAGTATGATCCATCACTTCAACATAACTATCAAGTGGTAGATTTCCTCCTCCAGCCGTATATGCCATCACCCATATCTCTCTAGCTGGATTAATGTTAGCATAAGATATATGTGCATTGACACCGTATACTCCAGTAACAGGACAGACGAATGTGTATGCATTCGCTCCTGATGTTGTCCAACCAGTTGTGCCTTTATTAATTTGAGCAGTTGCCTGAAGAATACCAGTATTTGCAACTGTGGTTGTCAATGAACCCACACCACCTAATGTAGTGCTCAGATTAGTTAATAAAATGGGTTTATCGATTGTTCCATCAGCATTTAAGGAAATATTATCTCTCGAACTAGTTATACTTCGAATTGCATTTACTTTTAATGTTGACATTTTTTAACTATTCTCCTACTCTTCATATTTATTCTGAATCTCAGTTGTAAGATCGAGAGGGTTCGGAAGATCACCATCATAAAACTCTTGTGCAAGATCTTCCATCAGATCGCAGTACTCTTCCTCCGTGAGATTCTTACCAAGAACCTCCTGACCTCTTCTTACCTTATATAACTCTTGTTTTTTCATGTCCGACACGAATTCGTGGGTCACACCAAATCTTGAAACCTGCTTCAATTGCATCGAGACAAAACGAGACATCTTCGCCGCACATATCCTGTACCTCACCAGACTCAAAGACCTGCATCTTTGGTGCGAACCATGGATAAGGTAATCCTTCGTGTTCGAATACACCTTTCTTAATTAATAACCATCCGAAACCTGTATAATCTACGGTAAACGGCTTCTTACGTTTTGATATACTTTCGAGTGTTTCGTGATTCATCACACCACCATTGCTACGAAAATCATCTTCTTCCAACCAATGTGCCACCGATGTGGTTCTACCATCTTCGGTGCAATACCATCCTGCAACAATTTCTCTTTGCTCTTCACCTTCTGGGTTAGCATCTAAAACTAACTGAAAGAACTTCTCTGAATTGAAAACAATGTCAGAGTCAATCCATAACTGATAATCATACTCTAACTTACCATCCCATGGAAGTTGTTTTGGTCCTCGAAGAACATTTGCACCAAGACACTTACAACGGGCAAAGTTAACCATTGATGAATAATCCTGTGATATCTGTATACTCCCACCACACTGTACAATATCAAAACATAGTTGTACAAAATTCTTTAAGTATACGTATGATACTCCTCGACCTGGTAAACAAAAAACTATTTTTTTACCTTTTATTATTTCCTTTGCCCTTGCATAATCCCATTCAGGAGCCTTTTGAGCAGGGGGCTTCTTTGCTTTTACTGTAAATCCTTTTGCCATAATAGATTGCGATCAATTCAATTCTAACTTATATAGAACGTTTTGTCAATAAGAAGATTCATATATTGTAGAGTCTTCCACACCTAAATCTTTAACTTCTGTATATGTGATTTCTTCCTTCCAATATGATGTATACAACTTATTCCATATTATATCAAACTCTTCTTCATTTAAATTCTTGAACAGGCATTTATCATTCAAATAAATGTGATAACTTTTAAGCATCCTTCTTGAGTGTGAGATAGATTCCATCGACATCTAGATTCCATTTTAACACAATATCCTCATACCAGTCAAGTTCGTTTACAACTTCTTCGGGAATTGTCATATGATATCTATCAGTTACTGGATCAATCTCTACAGTCGAATAAATTTCGTCAAAATTTTTTTTCATTTCATGAAAACCTAGTGGTCGTTTTTATATATGCGAAAATTTTTTTTGACTCATGGAATTTATATCTGTCTTTCGTAACACTTTGTAGACTAGGGGAGTCATGCGATTTTATATAAGGGGGGCATCAACCCCCTTAACTGCTGTATTCACGAACGAATGACTACCTTATGTAACCATTCTCTGATTTGATAAACGCATCAAGTTGTTTGATGTTTAACTCAGGATTGAATGTAAAGTCTCTGTATGACTTATAAGAATCAAAGAAATCAACTCCTGCGATGTGATCGACACCCCACTCAAGGATTTCTGTTACGAAGTCTGCGAAGTCGTCGCATACACATGCCATGTTCTGAAAGTTGTCAACTTCTAAGATTCTTTTGATTACTCTGTCTGTTGGATTCATTTGGGAAAGGGAATTAATTTGCTTATACTATTATTATAATACCCCACCCATAACGAATGGGGTATCTG
>MDTB01125641.1_pt1 | contig 17927 bp, 26 predicted proteins | sample 811161 | NCBI WGS metagenome assembly MDTB01 (sample SAMN05326650, study PRJNA326480) | marine metagenome | isolation source: seawater | place: Mediterranean Sea | collected 2009
AATCACCATTATCAATATGTGGATTAAAAGTAGGTTTATTTTTTCCTCTTAAAACTTTTGATATAAAAGCCGCCAGTCTACCTACAGCCGCGTTCTCGGCATCAATTAAATACCAATTTTGCTTAACTTCTTTTTTTTTAATAAATGGTGTCATTTTTAACGCGATAACTACTAATAAAAAAACAAAAAGTCAATTTCTTTTAGGACATTTTATGATTTAGATTCAGAACAGCAAATACTAATATAACGCTGGTTATTTGATGAAGTGAGGCCAAATATATATTTAAACCGCTTAATAAAGTAAAAATGCCAAGAATAACTTGGAATATTAATGAAAAAAAAACAGTAAAATAACTTTTTAAAAAAATAGATTTTTTTTCATAGAGAATTTTTATTCCCATATATAGGACTATAATGGTAATTAGATAGGCCATTGTCCTATGTATAAACTGAACAAAGCTCTGTTCATTAAATAAATAAAAAATATTAAAACTTTCAATCTGTATATCGTCAGGAAAATAATACAGATTCATTTTTGGCCAAGTTTGATATACTAATCCTGCGTCCAAACCAGAAACAAATGCCCCAAAGATTATTTGAAATAGTATTAGAACAAAAAGAAATTTAATTATCTTATTTTGAAAATTAAAGAATATTTTTTTGATACCATAATTATAATTTAAATAATTCCAAAATAAAAAAGATATTATCACAAATGCCATAATTAAATGTAAAGATAACCTGTAATGACTAACTGATACGTTAGTTATTAATCCACTTTCAACCATGTACCAACCTAATGCACCCTGTAGTAAAATTATAAAAAAGATAAAGTAAAAAATGTAAATTGACTCTTTATCTAAAGCTTTTTTGTATGTAAAAAAAATCAATGGTACTATATAAAATAATCCTATTAATCTACCAAGAAGTCTGTGAAAATATTCCCAATAATAAATTACTTTAAATTCACTAAGTGTCATTAATGGGTTAACTAATTTAAATTGAGGAATATCTTTATATAAACTAAAATATTGTAACCAAGCTTCTTGAGTAAATGGAGGAAAAATACCTTTAAATAATTCCCATTCAGTAATTGATAAACCTGAGTCTGTAAGTCTAGTTAAACCACCTACAACAATCATAAAATAAACCAAAAATAAAGTTGTTAATAGCCAATTACTAATAAGTTTATTATAATAAGATTTTGTTAAATCCATAATTTAAATATATTATTATAATTAAAAATCTCATATAATCTTTATGTCGCTATGAATAATAAAAAATTAAATGAAATCAGAAGAAAACTAGACAAATTAGATAATAAGTTTTTAGATTTAATAAAAAGACGTACATTGTTAGTCGATGAAGTGTTATTAACTAAAAAACTTAAAAAACAAATTATTGATAAAAAAAGAATAAGAAAGATTTTAAGTAATATTAAAATAAAATCAAAAAAAAGAAAAATTGATACTAATATTACTCATCAAATTTGGAAAACTATGATCAGGTCCTACATTAAATATGAATTTAAAAACTTTAAAAAGTAAGCTTATTTACTGTGTGGAGGTAATTTTTTTTCAATAAAATATTCGTGTTTACGTGTATTTGGATTATATTTTTTAATTTTTAATTTTACCTTAGCTTTTTCTCCTTTAGTAGGTTTTTTTGCATAATAGATAAAAGCACTATCAGGTTTACTCTCTGGTACCATTCTTACTTTAATGTGAGTTTTTTTTGCCATTTCTTTTTAGTTCATTTAATCTTTTTAGTATTTTTTTTGATTTATTCTTAATATTTATTTTAAAATATTCTTCTTCTATATTATTTTTTCTACTTCCGTCAATATTTTTTTTTTCTCTTAAAATCTTTTTTACTCCATTTATTGTCAAACCCTTGTCTTTTAATAGGTGCTTTATAAATTTAATTATACTGACTTGTTTATTATCATAATAACGCCTATTACCTTTTAAAATTAAAGGTTTAATTTCGTTAAATTTTTTTTCCCAAAATCTTAATATATAAGTAGCTGGTTTATTCGTTTTTTTATTAATTAAATCAAGTTTGATAGATAATTCTGTAATATCCAAATAACTCTTTGTTTTATTTAATTTCATTTATTTCTTTTTTAAGCAAACTTGAAACTCTAAAACTTACAGACATTCTAGATGTGATGGAATAAGTTTCATTTGTCTTAGGGTTTCTTCCTTCTCTTTCTTTTTTTAAAATTAAATAGAATGAACCAAAATTTTTAATGTTGAGTTTGTTATTTTTTTTTAAAATATTTATTAATACATCAATTAGATCTTCTACAATCATTTGAATATTTCTTGAAGAGGTGCCAATATCAGATACTATTGTTTGTGTTATTTCTTTTTTTCCGATATTTTTTTTAATGTTTTGTTTCATCAAGATGATTTAAATTAGCTTTAATTTGATTCATCAAATTCCCTTTAACAATATTATAGCATAAATTAATTGAGTGATAAAATCCTACTGAGTCTGTTGAACCATGACTTTTAACTACCGGGCCATTTAAGCCAAGAAAAATCGCACCATTAAATTTTCTGGGATCAAGCTTGTTCTTAAACTTTTTTAAACTAAAATAAGAAAAAATTAATGAAAATTTAGAAAAAATATTCTCTGTTAAAGAACTCTTTAAGTTGTCTGTAATAAATTTAGCTGTTCCCTCTGCAGTTTTAAGCGCTATATTTCCTGTAAAGCCATCTGTAACGATAACATTGCTTTTACCCGATGTGATTTCATTTCCTTCTATGTAACCATTAAATATAAAATCACCGTTTTTACTAATTTCTTTTAATTTAGTATAAGTTTTTTTAATAATATCTGTTCCTTTATATTCCTCTGACCCAACATTTAATAATGCCACTTTTGGTTTTTCTTGAGGAAATAATGATTTGTATAGAGCTGAACCCATTTCAGAAAATTCTATGAGATTATTTTCATCACAGTCTATGTTAGCCCCTAAGTCCAAAACTATATTCATCCCCTTATTATTGGGCCACAATCCTGCTAGTGCAGGTTTTGAAACGCCTTGAATAGTTTTAAGTATCATTCTTGAAATTACCAAAAGTACACCTGTATTACCTGCTGATAATGAAATATGACTTTCAGATTTTATTTGTGAATAAACACTGTTCCACATACTAGTATTTTTTGAGGTTTTAATTGCTGTTAATGGAGTCTCATCGTCTGAAACGATAGAAGAAGTGTGAAATATTTTATAATTATTATTTGATATGTTATATTTTTTTAATTCAACTTTGATTTTTTCTTCGTCTCCAAAAATATTGAAAAAATAGTCATCTTTTTTGTTTCTTTGACAAAATAAATTTATACCTTCAATATTTTTAAAAGGTGAGTCTTCGCCACTCATTGCATCAATTGCGATACAAATTTTTTTATCCATGAATAGCTTAAATATCTAAAATCTTTTTACCATTGTAAAAACCAGTTTTAAGATCTACGTGATGTGACATGCGATATTCACCTGATTTTTTATCTTCTATGATATTTACGTTAGATATTCTATGATGAGAACGTCTTTTGTTTCTTTTTGAGACAGTAGTTTTTCTTTTTGGAACAGCCATATTTATAATTTAAAATTTACGATTTCTTTTATCATATTTTTGTTAATAATATCAAAACAAAAATTGTTATATTTTTGGAAATAATCATGAAGTTTTTGCGATATTTCAACTTTTTTATCCTTAATGTATAAAAATTTTATCATTTCTTTTACGTTAATAGTATTATCTTTATCTAGGTTAATAAACTTTATTAATAAATCATGAAATACTTGATTAAAGTCTTTCATTTTTTTATTAACAGTCACATCGCCATGCCCCATTTCCCTTAGATTATTTTCAATATTTAAAAAGATATTGTCATATATTTCTTGAGAGAAAGTATTGTTTTTTTTATCTTTTCTTAAATAATTCAAAATTATAGTTAAATGAGCAAAAATGATTACTATTCTGTTCTCTAGTTTATCTTCAAATTTTAATTCTTTGTAAAAGTAAATATTACGTGATAATTTTACTAAATTATTATAAATATAGTTATGTTTTTTATATCTAAAATCAAACATTTTAAAATTTTTCTTTCAATTTTAATAATATTTATATTATCTCACTGCCAATTTAAAGAGCCTATAAAAGGTCACGGTATTAATTTTCTTGAAAACAGATCAAATAAAATCTTATTAAATAAGACCAATAAAAATGACGTGGTCAAAATACTTGGTAATCCGCACACTAAATCACTAGACGATGACAATCTTTGGTTTTATTTTGATAGAAAACTTACAAATGGCTCTATAATTAATTTTCATAAAAATAAACTTTTAGAAAATAATGTTTTAATAATAAGTTTTGATAAGTATGGGATAGTGAACAACAAAGAATTATTTAACAAAGAAGATATGAAAAAAATTCTTTACTCTGAAATGAAAACAGATAATCCAGTTTCTCCTCAAAGCTTTGTAACAAAATTTTTGCAAAGTATTCGACAGAAAATGTACGGAAAAAGAAAATTTTAATGTGCTATTACAGACAATAACAATAATGCGACTATATTTGTTATTTTGATCATAGGATTTACCGCTGGTCCTGCCGTATCTTTGTAAGGATCACCAACTGTATCTCCTGTAACAGCTGCTTTATGAGCTTCTGAACCTTTTCCTCCATAGTTGCCATCTTCTATATACTTTTTCGCGTTATCCCAAGCTCCCCCGCCTGCAGTCATTGAGATTGCAAGAAATAAGCCTGTGATAATTACTCCAAGTAGCATAGCGCCGAGTGCAGCTAATGCGGCAACCTTACCGGCTATAAATAAAATTATAATGTAAAGGAATATTGGAGACAGGACAGGTAGTAAAGAAGGTATAACCATTTCTTTAATTGCTGCCTTAGTTAATAAATCAACAAGTCTTCCGTAATCAGGTTTTCTCTTGCCTTTCATTATTCCAGGTATTTTTTTAAATTGTCTTCTAACTTCAACAACTACTGCTCCTCCTGCTCTACCTACTGCTTGCATTCCCATTGAGCCAAAGAGATAAGGCAATAAACCTCCAATTAATAAACCAATCACTACATAAGGGTTTGATAAATCAAAACTTACTTCCATTTGATACAATGATGAAGTTTTGTCTTGGGCATAATACTTAATATCTTCAGTATAAGCAGCAAATAAAACTAAAGCACCTAATCCTGCTGAACCTATAGCATATCCTTTAGTGACAGCTTTTGTTGTATTTCCAACTGCATCTAGAGCGTCCGTAGTTTTTCTTACATTTTTTGGAAGTTTTGACATTTCTGCTATTCCTCCAGCATTATCTGTAACAGGTCCATATGCATCTAATGCTACGACCATGCCAGTTAAAGCTAACATTGATGTAACTGCTATCGCTATACCAAACAAACCTGCATAATTATAAGTTGTGATAATACCTACAACTATTATAAGTGCAGGTATTGCAGTTGCTTCCATTGAGATTGCTAATCCTTGTATTACATTTGTACCGTGACCTGTAGTAGATGATTTAGCTACGCTTTTAACTGGTCTGAAATTTGTGCCGGTATAATATTCTGTTATCCAAATTATTAAGCCTGTTATTATCAGCCCTATTACAGCGCAAATATATAAATCTAATCCGGAAAAATAAATATCAGAATACGAGTAATTATTATTTATGCCTAAAGTGGCATTAGTTATGGGGTATAAGATTAATAATGATAATACCGCAGTAACAATAAATCCTTTATATAAAGCGCCCATGATATTATTGCTTTTTCCTAATTTAACAAACCAAGTTCCAATAATGGATGTAATTATACACGATCCGCCAATTACTAGAGGATAAACCATCATATTTGGAGTTTCAGGAAAAAAAATTGATGCTAGAACCATTGTAGCAACAATAGTTACCGCGTAAGTCTCAAATAAATCAGCAGCCATACCAGCGCAGTCACCTACATTATCTCCAACATTATCAGCAATAACAGCAGGATTTCTAGGGTCATCCTCCGGTATTCCAGCTTCGACTTTGCCAACAAGATCTGCTCCAACATCTGCTCCTTTAGTAAATATTCCTCCACCTAATCTTGCAAAAATTGAAATCAACGATGCACCAAATCCTAAAGCAACTAATGCATTGATAATATCTCTATTGTTAGTATTTAAGTTAATCAAAATTAAGTAATAGATTGCTATAGATAAAAGTGCTAATCCCGCAACTAATAATCCAGTTATAGCTCCAGACTTGAATGCTATATTTAAACCAGCTTGTAAACTTTTTCTTGAAGCTTCTGCTGTTCTAACATTTGCTTTTACTGATATTAACATTCCAACGTAACCAGCAACTCCTGATAAAAAAGCACCAATAAAATATCCTAAACCTACTAAAAAATTAAAAAAATAGGTTACTATAATTAAGACGATAAAACCTACTATAGCTATTGTTTTATATTGTCTATTTAAATAAGCTTTAGCTCCAATTTGAATAGCCTCGGCTATTTCTTTCATTTTATCATTACCTTCACTAGAAGCTAATATTTGTCCTGATAAAAGATAACTATAGGCAACTGCTAAGATGCCTGAAAAAGTTGTTAAGTATAAGAGTTCAAGAGCTGAATTCATAATAATTCCGATTGATGCCAAAATAATTAAAAAAACGCAAGCTAAACTTTCATTTTTTCCATACAAATATGATTAAATTTTAATTTTTTCTTATTAAATCTGATAATTTATCTAGAATTGCATTCAAATATTTAATCTGAGATTTTTCTAAAAAAAAATGAGATGTTTTGAGATATTCGCTAATTATTACTTTTTTTGGATTATTGTGCTTATAAAGAAGTTCAAATACTGCCGCAAAGATAATAATTTTTAATAATTTATCTGTTCGTTTAAGATTTATATCATTTTTTAAGGATTTTTCTATAATTTCCACTATAAATTCCTTCCTTTCAATAGTCCCTTCTGTAACATCTTTGATAAATTTTTTGTACTGACTCTTGTTATAAACAATCTTTTCATCAGGATTTAACGAGTTGGAGTAAAGTTTTTGTATTATTTTAATTCTAGGAGTATTGTTTTTATTTAAATTAACCATAACTTAAAATATCTAAGACTGCGTTTGCAGCTTCTTTACCTTTAATTTTAGATCTCTTTTTTGCCTGACTCATATTTAAACAAGTTATAATACCGTTACTAATTGGTTTTTTTGAGTTTATAGATAAGTTAACTAATGCATTAAATGTAGACAAGCAAATAAAATCAAAATGGGGTGTTTCTCCTTTTATTACACAGCCCAAGGCAATGAAACCATCATATTTTTTTATATTTTTTGATATTAAAAAAGGTATTTCAAGTGTTCCAGGTGCTTTGATTATTTTAAAAAAAATGTTTTTTTTTCTTAAGCTATATTGAGCATTTAAAATCAAATTATTTGTTAAATCATTGTAATAGTTTGAAGCTACAATTAAAATTTTTTTTTTCATTTTATTATTTCTTGTTTTGATATTTTTATACCATATCCTTCTAATCCTATGATTTTTTTCTTCGATCTTGATACTAATACCATTTTCTTTATACCCAGATCTTTGATTATTTGAGCTCCTATACCATAATATCTTATTATATTATTCTTAGACTCATCAAATATTTTTTGTTTTAGTGATTTTTGGTCTCTGATAATAATTAACGCAAATTCATTAAAGTTAGATAAATAATTCATAGATCTTTTAATTTGCTTATCATTGATATTGATATAATTTTTTTTAAGAATTTTCGATATCACCCTTACTTTTATCGATTTATTTTTAGAAAAAGATCCCTTTTTAATCACAAAAGCATATGAACCGGCAATCATATTTTTATATGTTATAAGATCGTATTTTTTCTTTTTGAAATAAATGTGTTTTATGTCAGTAATTTTAATTAATTTTTCATTTTTAAGTCGAAAAGAAATTAGATCTTCAATACTAGCAATTTTTAAATTATGTTTTCTTGAAAAATCTTTTAAATCTTTTAATCTTGCCATTCTTCCATCTTGATTCATCACTTCACAAATTACTGCACTTGGATTTAATTTTGCAAGTTTTGATATATCAATAGATGCCTCGGTATGACCTGCTCTTTCTAAAACTCCTCCCGATCTAGCTACTAATGGAAAAACATGTCCTGGAGAAACAATATCTTTTTTTTTGGATTTTTTTTTTATTGCAACTTTAATTGTTTTAGCGCGATCAAAAGCAGATATACCTGTGCTTATTCCTTTTTTTGCTTCTATTGAAACAGTAAAAGCTGTTTGCATACGAGCTTTATTTAAAGATGCCATCAAGGGTAGTTCTAGTTCTTCTACCTTTTTTTTTGTTAATGCAAGACATATTAATCCTCTGCCATGAGTTGCCATAAAATTAATATTTTTAGAATTACATTTTGAACCTGGAACAACCAAGTCACCTTCATTTTCTCTATCTTTATCATCTACCAAAATAAACATTTTGCCTCTTTTAGCATCGTTTATAATATCTTTAATTGAAGATAATAAGTATTTAGTCATTTAATTACTTACTTCATAAATATATTTTCCAAATATATCAAATTCAATATTTACTAAATTATTTTTTTTTAAATATTTTAAATTTGTAATATTTAAAGTATGTGGAATTATATTTATTTCAAAAGAATTTTTATTCTTTTTTGAAACAGTTAATGACACCCCATTAATATGAATAGAGGCTTTTTCAACTATAAATTTATTATATTTAGATGGAATTAAAATTTTTATTACCCAAGTTTTGTCTATAACTTTTATATCAGTTATTTTACCTACTGTATCAATATGTCCTTGCGTAAAATGTCCGGCAATTTCGTCACCATATTTTAAAGATTTCTCTAAATTGACTATTTTACCTATTTTAACTTTAGAAAAGTTAGATCGATCAATAGTTTCATTAGATAAATAAAAATTTAGAATTTTATTTTTGTAAGAGGTTAACGTTAAACAAACTCCGTCGCATGAAATTGAAGAGCCTATCATTTTATTGTTCACTGAAATATTTGATTTAATACCCAAAATCATGCTTTTCTTATTTTTTTGAATGTATTTTATTACACCAATATTTTTTATAATACCACCAAACATTATTTTAATTTTTCCTTGTAAACTTTGTCTTCATATAAAAATGTTTTAAGTTTATTTCTTAATTTTATCTTTTTTATAATTTTACTACTAGCATTATTATACCCATATTTATCCAATTTATTGTTTGATTTAAAAATATATATATTGTTTAAAAGTTTATTTTTAATCAAATAGTTTGTGAATGAAAGACCGGATTCAACAAATATTCTTGAATAACCTTTGAAAAGTAAAAATTTAAAAACTTTTTTATAATCATGTTGAGAAAAAAGCTTATTTAATAATACAATTTTTATGTTTTTGTTTTTTAACCATTTAATCTTTCTAGATTTTTTTTTTGTCGTAAATAGATAAATTTTTCTTTTAATACCTTTGTCAAATATATTTAAGTTTTTCTTTATTTTTAAATTTCTGTCAATTATAGCTAAATCAGGAGATTTTGTAGATAATCCATCTATCCTGCAGTTTAACAATGAATTGTCTTTATTGATACTTTTAGAAGTTGAAACTATTAAATTATATCTTGATCTTACTAAATGTGTTAATTTTCTTGAATAGTAATTGGTAATCCACTTGTTTTTCTTTTTCTTACTTATTGAAAAATAATCTTTTGATATAGCAATTTTTCCATCAACGGTTGGTTCATCCTTTTTTTTATAGTCGTAATAACTTTTATAAAATTTATCAGCTTTAATCTTCAATAAGTTTTTTTTTACTATAATATTTTTTAAATTAAGAATTTTTTTTGATTTATTTTTGCTTCTTAAATCAATATCATCGATTGAGTAATATACCCTTTTTATACCACTTTTTATAATTAGATTTGTGCATGGCGGTGTTTTACCAAAATGTGAGCATGGCTCTAAAGAAATATATATACTGGCATTTTTAAAAGAAATATTTTTATTTAAGGCATTGCATTCTGCATGCGGTCTACCATTTAATGATGTAAAACCACTTGAAATTACACTCTCGTTTTTTACAACAACGCATCCAACTGAAGGATTTTCTTTTGTTGAACCTAAATTAATTTTTGCAAGCTCAAAAGCTAAATTTATGTAATGATTATTTAAATCTGAAATGTTATTTTTTCTTTGATTTGCCATCTAATTCTTCAATATAATTTCCAAATTCACCAATTTCTTTGAAATTTGTGTACACAGAAGCAAATCTTATATAGGCAATTTTATCTAAATCTTTAAGCGAATCCATTACTTTTTTTCCAATAACACTAGATTGAATTTCAGATTGGCCCATTTCTTCAAGTTCTCTAGAAATCTTAGATACAACTCTTTCAATAGTGTCAGAATCGATCGGTCTTTTTTTTAATGCTGTGAAAAGTGATTTTGCTAATTTTTCTCTATCAAATGGAGTTCTTCGACCATTTTTTTTTATTACAGTTAGTTCTCTGAATTGAACTCTTTCAAATGTAGTAAATCTTTGACCTCCGCCGCAAGTACATACTCTCCTTCTTCTAATTGCTGTTCCATCTTCTGTTGGTCTAGAATCTACTACCGATGTATCTTTCTCTCTGCAAAAAGGACAAATCATAATTTATTTAAATTATTCACTGTAAATTGGAAAAGTAGAGCAAAGATCAATCACTTCTTTTTGAACTTCTTTTTCAATTTTTGTATTATCTTTAGGGTTTTCAGATAGGCCTTTAATAACTTTTGTAATTAATTCTCCTACAAGTTTAAATTCTTGAGCTTTGAACCCCCTAGTAGTTGCGGCAGGTGTTCCCAATCTAATTCCGGAAGTAATCATTGGGCTTTCAGTATCAAATGGAATACCATTTTTATTACACGTTATATTCGCTCGTCCTAAACTTTCTTCAGCATCTTTACCAGTAACTTTATAAGGTCGTAAATCAACAAGCATAAGATGTGTATCAGTGCCACCTGAAAATATTTTGAAATTGTTTTTTACTAAAGTTTCACTTAGAACTTTTGCATTTGAAATTACGTTTTTAGTGTAAATTTTAAAATCGTTACTTAAAGCCTCTTTAAAACATACTGCTTTAGCTGAAATTACATGCATTAAAGGACCCCCTTGCAATCCCGGGAAAACTGCACTATTAAATTTTTTATGTAACGTCTCATCATTGGTTAAAATAATTCCACCTCTTGGACCTCTCAAAACTTTATGTGTAGTTGAAGTAACAACATCAGCATACTTTAATGGATTTGGATAAGCGCCTCCTGCAACTAATCCTGAAAAATGTGCCATATCAACTAATAAATAAGCTTTAACTTTGTCACAAATATTTCTAAATTTTTTAAAGTCTATTACTCTTGAATATGCACTACCGCCAGCAATAATAATTTTTGGCTTGTTCTCTATGGCTAATTTTTCTACATTGTCATAATCGATTAAACCAGTTTCTTTATTTACTTCATAATGTACTGCATTAAACCATTTCCCAGACTGAGCTGGTCTTGCACCATGAGTTAGATGACCACCAGAGTTTAAACTCATTCCAAGAATTGTATCTCCGGGTTTTATTAAAGCTAAATAAACTGCACCATTAGCTTGAGCGCCAGAATGTGGTTGAACATTTGCAAATTTGCAATCAAAGAGTTTTTTTGCTCTATCTATAGCTAAATTTTCGGAAACATCTACAAATTCACAGCCACCATAATATCTTTTTCCAGAATATCCCTCTGCATATTTATTAGTCAAAACTGATCCTTGGGCTTCAAGAACAGCTTTCGAAACTATATTTTCTGAAGCTATCAATTCTATATGATTTTTTTGTCTGATAAATTCTTTGTTTATAGAATCAAATATTTCTTTATCAGAATTCTTTAAACTCTTATCAAAAAAACTACTTAATATCGTGCTTATCTTTCTTGCTGTAGACATTTATATTTTATTTATTCTCCTTTTATGCCTGCCACCTTCAAATTTTGTATTTAAGAAGATTGACAAAATTTTAATTACGTTTTTTCTTTTTGTTAATCTAGATCCTAAACACAATATATTAGCATTATTATGTCTGCGAGACAATTGAGTAGATTTTATATTATATCCAACTGCTGCTCTTATTCCTTTGATTTTATTAGCCGAAATAGCCATACCAGTACCTGAGCCACATACTAAAATACCTATATCGCTTTTTTTTCTAATAACTCTTTTAGAAACTTTTTTTGCATAATCAGGATAATCAACAGATTTATCATTGAATGGGCCTAGATCAATTATTGGTATTTTGGATTTAATAAGAGCATCTTTTATTAAATCTTTAACTTTAAAACCAGCATGGTCAGAAGATATACAAATTTTTTTAAAAATTGATTTCAATTCTTGAATCTATTTTCGAGCATGCATGCTACGATATGAATTCTATTTTGTTCACCACCATTAAAGAAATTGTGGTATCTTGTATTATTGGTAATCCACACCTTGCCATCAGCTGGCATATGTTTTGCTACATCTTCTATAACCATCTTACATCCTGGATTGGTTATTATTGGTATATGCAAACGTGGTTCAGGATCTTTATGCCAACTTAATGTAGACCTAGGTTCTTTAAGTAAAACTCTTACTCTTCCTAATTTAAATTTTGATCTTAAGACTTTGTAAACTTCTTCAAAATAGGTGTTTTTAAAGTCACCTATTAACTCGCTATATTTAGACTCATCTATTGCTTTATCCCTAGCTACTTCTTTGCCGGTCTCGTCTGGTTTGGTCCAATAAATTCCTCTGACGTTATGTCCTTGAATAGAACTCTCGTCTCCTGGAATTTTATTCATTGGTATTGCTGCAAAATTAGTTATACCTAGAGTTTGGTATTTTGATTTGTTTAAAATTTTTTCTAAATCTACTCTTAACTTAGTAATATCAAAGTTTAATCCTGGAACTTGGTAAAAATCTTCAAAAGTAGATGAATTTGACATATTAAATTTTTAAAGTACTTTGCTTATAAGGTATAATATTATATTTGTCGCATTAAAAAATAAAAAAAAATGAAGATATTAGGCAGATTTCCATCAACAAGATTGAGAAGAGTTCGCAACTCTAATTGGATTAGAAGGCTTATTTCTGAAAACAATCTTTCATCAAATGATTTGATTTTGCCAGTCTTTTTAATTGAAGGAAAAAATAAAGTTGAAAAAATCCCCAATATGCCGGGCGTCTACAGATACACAATTGACAATCTATCAAAAATTTTAGATGAAACGTCCAGATACAAAATACCAATGGTTGCTTTATTTCCTTGTACCCCCAATAAAAAAAAAGATGAAAACGGTCTTGAGGCATTAAATGAAAATAATTTAATATGTAGAGCTATTAAGTTTATTAAAAAAAAGTATAAATCATTTGGTGTAATGACAGATGTTGCTTTAGATCCTTATACATCTCATGGTCATGATGGAATTATTAAAAAAGGTAAAATTGATAACGATGAGACCATTAAAATACTTCAAAAACAATCAATTTTACAGGCCGAGGTCGGGGCAGACGTAATAGCACCATCTGATATGATGGATGGCAGAATTGGACAAATTAGAAAAGTTTTAGAGAAAAAAAAATTAAAAGATACAAAAATACTATCATACGCTGTTAAATATGCGTCAAATTTTTATGGGCCATTTAGAAGTGCAGTTGGTTCTAAAAATCTTTTGAAAGGAGATAAAAAAACATATCAAATGGATTTTAGAAATTATAATGAAGCAATAAGAGAAGTTGCATTAGACATAAAAGAAGGTGCTGACTTTGTTATGGTTAAACCTGGTATGCCTTATTTAGACATAATTAATTTAATAAAACAAAGATTTAGTGTGCCTGTTTTTTCATATCAAGTTTCAGGAGAATATTCTATGATTAAAAATGGAATTAAAAATAAGATACTTAACGAAAATGCTATTTATGAAAGTTTAATTTCATTAAAAAGAGCTGGTTCAAATGCAATTGTAAGCTATTTTGCTCTGGAATATCTAAAAAATATTAAAAAATTCAATTAAAATAATTCTCAAAAACAATTCTGGATCTTGGCAAAAAAAGATTGTTTGGTAAAAAAAATTTGTTTAATAAAATATTTCTAGTAAAGATTAAAGATTTATTGATTGTAATTTTTGAGATTTTATTCGGTATTTCATTATTAACTATAAAATTTGGTATTTCATAATTTATATTATCGATATTAAGGGATAAAAAATCCTTATCTAAACTTGTTTTTTCAAATTCAAAACCAAATCCTAAATCGCGAATTAAGTTAAGTTCCCAAAAGATATATACAATTAACCAATTATCTTTGTCCAAACTTTTAATAAAATTTTCTAATGAAATATATAAATTTTTATAAGATTGTTCTTCTGGTAACAACACATTTAACAATTCTGTTAAAGACAGAATGCAAAAAGATTTTTTTTTATCATCAAAATACCTTGGGCTTATAGGATCTATTATTTCAGTTTTAAAATAACCAATTTTATTATTATTTTTTGAATTCTTAGATAAAAAAATTTTATTTCCTAATTGTAAATAATTTTTAATTTTTCTTGAGGTTCCTCCATAAACAATACCAACTGTCTTTCCATGAGTTTGAGTAAAAACGTTTAACAAAACAGCATTTTCCCTAAATTTTTTTTTTGACAATATAAATCCTTCATCTTCCCAATTCATATCTTTAAATATTCAAGTAATTTTTTTGCCGCATTTTGTTGAGCTTCCTTTTTTGACTTGCCAGACGCTGATATTTTTTTTGAGTCAATAGTTTTTGCTGTTACATTAAATAATGGTTTATGATCCGGTCCTGATGTTTTAATCAAAACATATGTTGGTAATTTTTTAAATTTTTTAAGAGAATATTCTTGTAATTTTGTTTTTGGATCAATGAATGTGTTATCAGAAGATTTAAGGGAATCTTCCCAATGTTTAAATATAAATTTTTCTGCATTTTTTAATCCTCCATCAATAAAAATTGCACCAATTAAAGCTTCTAAACAATCGCCAGATATTTTCTCATATTTTTGATCTTTTTTTTTATAATTACTTCCAAGATACATATAATTTATTAAATTTATTTTATTTGATATTTCTGCACACCTTTTTTTATTCACTAAATTAGCAAATTTTTTATCGATAATTCCTTCTTTTTCGTTTGGGTATTTTTCAAGAAGATTTTTAGAGATTATTAATCCAAGAACTCTATCACCAAGAAATTCTAATTTTTCGTTATTTACATTTTCATCAAGGCTTTTATGTGTCAAACACCTTTTAAGAATATCTTTTGAGTTAAACTTATAATTAATAAAATTTTCTAATTCTTTTAATTTATTTTTCATATTTTTTTAAATAATCTCTCTAGTCTAAACGAATTTTTCCAGTTCCAAAACTTAAGAACACTTCCAGTTTTTGTATCATTTGAAAAAAATATAATTTTAGCTTTTCCGACTAAATTTAATTTATTTACATAACCAACTTCAGATAAAAATCTGCTATCTTTAGAGCAATCTCTATTATCTCCAAGAAAAAATAAATGATTATTAGGAACAATATACTTGTCGGAATTTAGCAATGTTCCAATTTTGCTATAAGCTGCCTTATATGTTGAGCCGTCAGGTAAAGTTTCTTCAAAAAGATTTACTGGAAAAGAGATATTTCCACATCTAACTTTGAAATCAGTTTCAATTTTCTTTCTTAATATTTTTTTTGAATTTAAAAATATTTCCCCATCGATAAATTGTATAGTGTCACCAGGCAGACCAATTAACCTCTTAATATAATCTGTTCTATTATCGGATGGTGTTTTAAATACAACAAGATCACCTCTCTTTGGATCCTTAGAGAAAATCCGCTTATTGTAATAACCTGGGCTAAATGGAAATGAGTGTTTACTATATCCATAAGTATACTTTGATACAAAAAGTCTGTCACCAACCAATAGAGTAGGTTCCATGGAAGAGGATGGAATATAAAAAGGTTGAAATAGTAGCGACCTCAAAATGACTGCAATTATTAAAGCAAATATAAGAGTTTTTAAATTATCAATTATTGAACTTATCAATTTATTTTTTTTCATAAGGTAATGGTTACAAACGCAACTGCATAATTATTTTCATCTGATAGTGATAAAGAAATTTTGTATTTTTTGTTACTAATTTTTTTTTCAACAATTTTTTTTGTTTTATCAAGTAATTTAATGAAAGGTTTTCCATTTTTCTCATTCAAAATTATTATTTCATTAAAATTAATACCTTTAGCAATACCGGTACCTAAAGCTTTAGAGAAAGCTTCTTTTGCCGCAAATCTTTTTGCAAAACAATTAAATTTATTGATCTTTTTTTTGCAATTAGTAATTTCTTTTTGATTAAATAATCTTTGTAAAAGACCTTTTTTTTTAAGTGATTTCTTTATCCTTTTTATTTCAACTATATCTGTGCCAATTCCAAATATTCTCATTTTTTTAAAATCTTTTTAAAATCACGAATTACTTTATTGAGACCGACAAAAATTGACTCGCCTACTAAAAAATGCCCAATGTTAAACTCCTTTATCCCCTTTACTTTTGACAAAATTTTTGCAGACTTGAATGTAAGGCCATGTCCAGCGTGTACTTCTAAACCTAGTTTATTTCCTAAATTTACAGCAGTTTTAATCTTAATAAGTTCTTTATTATAACTTTTTTTGTCATTTATTAAATTACAAATTTTTCCAGTATGTATCTCAACACAATCAGCATTTAAAGATTTTGACTCATAAATATCATTTTTGCTAGGTTCAATAAAAAGACTTACTCGTGAATTATTTTTTTTTAATTTATATATTGTCTTTTTTAAAAAATTTTTTTTATATTTTAAATTTAATCCACCTTCCGTTGTAACTTCTTGTCTTTTTTCTGGAACTATACAAATGAAAGGAGGCTTGTTTTTTAAAGCTATATTTAACATTTCCTTAGTTGCAGCTATTTCTAGATTCAATGGAATTTTTAATTTTGATTTAATTTTTTTAAGGTCCATTTCATTAATATGTCGCCTATCCTCTCTTAAATGTATAGTAACTGAATCTGCGCCATTTTTTTGAGCAGCGATTGCAGCTCTTAAAGGGCTAGGATAAGTCTCTCCTCTAGCATTTCTTACAGTAGCAACGTGATCTATATTTACGCCGAGTCTGATTTTACCCATTAAATATTTCTGCTTCCAGGTTTTACTGCTTTAATAGCAGACAAGTTATTTGGTAAGTTTTCTTTTGAATAAGTTGGGATGTTTAATTCAATTTGTGAAACTATTTTTTCTTTAATTAAAGACTTTTTATTAGATCTATCAATAATACAAGCATAACCTATAATTTCAGCTCCATTATCAGTCACTAATTTTGAGCATTCTAAACTCGATTTGCCCGTAGTTATAACGTCTTCAATGATAAGAACTTTTTGATTTTTTTTTAAATTAAAATCTCTTCTTAATTTAAATTCTCCATTTACCCTTTCAGAAAATATTGTCTCTTTATTAAGTAATCTTCCAATTTCAAAACCTACTATTATACCACCCATTGCAGGCGAGAGTATTATATCAAAATTTTTAAACTCATTATTAATTTTTTCAGAAAGAGATTTGCATAACTTTGTTGCTTTATCAGGTTTGCTCATTAATTGAGCACATTGTACATATTGTGGGCTATGTAAACCTGAAGATAGAATAAAATGCCCTTCGATTAAGGCATTAGCCTCTTTTAAAATTTTCAAAGATTCTTTGTAAGAAAGCATTTTTTTTATTTTTATGTCTAACTATTTTAAATTTATAATCCTTTTGTTTAA
>MDTB01143071.1_pt1 | contig 17927 bp, 15 predicted proteins | sample 811161 | NCBI WGS metagenome assembly MDTB01 (sample SAMN05326650, study PRJNA326480) | marine metagenome | isolation source: seawater | place: Mediterranean Sea | collected 2009
AAAAGAACTTACTGAACTTTCTATAAAATACAATGTTAAAACAAACTTTCTTGGAAAATTAACATACAACGACCTTAAAAAAGAGTTTCAAAAATATAAAATTTTTATTTCTACATCTCTTTTTGAGGGAAATCCCAAAAGCACAATGGAAGCAATGTCTGCTGGGTGTATTCCTATTGTTTTAAATATTCCAAACAATAGAGAACTAATAGTTAATGAATTTAATGGTTATCTCTTTGAGCCTAATGATAACTTGGAGCAATTAGTTAAAAATGTGCTAACAAATATTGATAAATCTTTCGAAGTTTCGAAAAATAGCATAGACACTATAAACGAGAAATTTGATATAGAACAAATTTGTGAGAAAGAAATAGACTTAATTACTAATTTATAGCTTAATAAATTCTACCGTTCTTTGCTCGTCATTCAAATGGATGATAATTTGATTGTCTATAGACTTAAAGTCTTCTGGATTGTGAGTCGAATTTATAACTGTTATATTTTGTGACCTAATCACTGAAAATATAATTTCTTTTGTTTGAATATCTAAGTTAGATGTTGACTCATCTAATACTAATAAATCTATCCCAGAGGCTAAAGCTCTGATGAAAGATACTTTTTGCATTTGACCTGTTGATAAAGATTTATTTGATATTTTTTTATCTAAAGTGTCAGAGCTTACTTCATTAAAAAGTTTGAATTCTGAAATTAAATTTATTAATTCAGAATCGCTAATTGTGGTCTCGGCACCATAGATTAGATTCTCTCTGAGTGAAGCATTTAGAATCATTGGTGTAGCACTTACATAACCAAATTTATTAACATTTGCAACTACTTCCCCTTCAGTTGGATAAAATATTCCACTCATTAAACCCAGTAAAGTACTTTTACCAGATCCATTTGGTCCGGTTATGATAGTGTGTTCGTTTTTGGGAATTTTAATATTTAGATTGGAAAACATATCTTCACTCATCCCAAGGTATCTAAATGATAATCCTTTAATCTCAATTGCAGAACTTAAATTTTTCTTGTCTATGAGTCTAAAATTATCAAAATTGATATTGTCTTTATTGGACTCAATTTCATAAAGTCTTTCCAAATAAACGTGGTATGACGATACTGTATGAATATTTTTATTAAATATTCCTAAAGACTGAAAAAGTCGTAAAAGTATGCCTATAAAGTCAAACGTTAGAAATTTTATAAAATCAAAAAAAACAATAAGTATTGATAGCAAAAATAACGTGAAAAAATTTGGCATTAATGCATTTACTGTTCCAACTTTGACCTCATTAACTCTTGATTTGTAAAATTTTTGTAAACTATTTTCAAAATTTTGGAGTTCCTTATTCACAAACTTTAGAATTTTAATTAGAAAAAGATTATCTAAAACTTTTTCAATATCTTTGCTAATTTGATTCATCGAAACATATGCTACATGAGCATATTTTCTTCCAAGTTTTGTTAACAAAAATGTAGGTATAAATAGTATCAAAACGCCACCTGCAAAAATCAATACTATATTTAGATTTGAAAAAAGAAGATATCCTGAAAATACTACTATTTGAATAAAGCTTCCAAAAAAAACTGACAATGTCGAATAAAAGCCACCTACTTGTGCGCTTAATGTGTTTACATAAAAATATGCATCAGAAACTGATACATTTCCTCTTACAAAGACTTCTTCAAGTAAATGCAACCTAAGATTTTTTTCGACACTTATTTGTAAGTTTATTGTGATTATTTTTTCAATGTAAATGAAAAAAAATCTTAGAAATATAACTACAGGTAATAGAGATTCTTTTGTTAGAAAAAAGTCAGTAATTGCGTTATTGAATTGAATTTCTTGGGAAAATATATTTGCAAAATATAAAATTATTAGAATATCAAAAAAAACAAGGGAATTGGAAATTAGAGCTAAAAAAATTATTTTTATTTTTTTATTTTTTGCTTTAGTAATTTTTGATACTTTTGCTAAATCATCAAAAAATACTTTTAATTTATCAACCATATAATACTTTTTCTACACCAATGTTATAACTATATAATTTTAAATAATTATTTATTTCAAAATCTATTTATAAGAATCGAGCAAATACTCTTTTACACACTCTGGGCTAAATAAATCTACTTCACAAGAATTAAATTCTAGATTATATTTGTCTTTTTCTCTTAATTCCAAATTCATATTTATTAAATTTATGATAAGAAAAAATATCACAACTACTTCTGGATTGAATACTGCTTTTTGCTTTTCTTTTAGTATGAAATACAGAAATATAACTAGATTAAAAGCAATAACTATTTTTAAATCAGATAGAAAGAAAGAAATATTTGCTAATAATAAAAATTTATAAAATTTACTCACACCTGAGCTAAATAAAAATATATACAAAGATATAAATATAACAATCAAGACAAAGTGTGTAGATTGTCTTATATATTTAAATGGTGTTAATATCCAGAACCAAGCATAGGTACCGATTATTGCAAATAGTACAGAGGTAAATGAGACTCCAAATTCTTTTAGAAAAAGATTCCTATTTTTAAAGTAAATAAATAAAAAGATAAGTGGGCTAAGTGCTGCCCTGATAACCGATGCAGGAGTCCATTGAGGAACTTCTGATTTTTGTAAATTTTCGTATATAGTATTAAAACTAAAATTTAGAGCACTTTGTACACCTGAGTCTTCTCTGTTAACTAAAGTACCAAAAAAATTATTTAGATAATATAAAAAATCTTCAGTGCCAATTTTAAAGTACATAAGCATGTACCAAACAAGAAAAGGTGTTATAAAAAATAATGAATTTGTAAAACTTTTTTTTAAATTATTAAAATCAATCTTTGAAACAAGAAACAATACAGAAGGAATTATCATAAGAAATTTACCAAATATAACTGATGAGCCAATAAGAAAAAGTGATAATTTTTTATTTTTATCATAAATAAACAAAGCATTTACAAAAACTAAAGTTGATACTATTTCAGCTATAAGATACATAGTTGAAAACCACCAAGGTACTAAAAGAATTGAAATAAAACCAAAGAAAAAAACAATGACTATGTTAAATTTTTTATTATCTTTAAATATATAAATAACCATAAAAATTTGTAGAAGACATATGTATAGAAAGTTTGCAACTCTTGAAACTACAAAACTTTGTGAAACATTCCAACCAATAACTCCACCAACAGCTGATAGTATTCCTGAAGTTAATCCATAACTATAGTTTCCATAAGAACTTGAAGGTAGAAAGTTTAAATTCTTAAAAAAATTAGAGCTTGAAGTTAGTGAAATTAGTTCATCTTCCCAAGGCTTGAGGGTATAAGAAGTATTTAAAATAACCTGAATAGAAATTATTAATCCAAAAGCTACTAATAAATTAGTAATCCATGGATTGTTAGTTTTAGTCATCTTCATAAGAATATTGTAACTCTTTACTTTCATTTAATAATTTATCAACATTAAGAACAAAAATAAACAAGATTAAATTTGGTATGTAAAGAAGGGCATCACTTTTTATTAAATTTAATATAAAAAATACTATTAAATACTTTTGGATTAGAGATTTGGAATTTTTCAATTTTAATAAAATAAAAATTGAAATTCCTGTAACACCAAATAATCCAAAAAAGATGAGGTAATTAAATAAAGAAGAGTGGGGAAGAAAAAGTCCAAAATTATATTTTGAGTTATGTCCAAAATAATACTCATTAAACTGTTGAGGACCATAGCCAAATAGAAACTCTACTAATGTTGGATCATACTTTGCAAGAAAAATTCCCCATTTTTCTGCTCTGTTAACAAAATAAGCCGACATATTAACAAGTGAGTTAAAACTCGGAACTCCTCTAAGGTTTGGACCATTATCATAATTTCTAGTTACATATCTTAGAGAAGATGAAAGATTCGTTTGTTCATTTGGTAGTTCTAATAATAATCTATAATTTCCAAGTTTTTGATCTGTTTGGCCATATTGATTTGCAACAAAATTGTAACTCATTTCTGTAGCTTGAACCCCTTCATAAATTACAGCACTACTCAAATATTGATAAGAAAATTCTTGGTATTTCGTTATATATAAAACGGATAGAGAAGTTGTTATTATAAGAAAAAAAACAAATATTTTCTTAACATCAACAAATCTTTTGTAAGCATAAAACATTAACACCAAGAATAAAAGAGAGATTAAAGCAGCAAAATTATTTGTCCTAAGCAAGCCGTAGAATACAACTAAAAAGATAACAATTTCATATCTATTCAGACTTATTTTTGAGTTTATTAAAAAAAGTAAAATAAATAAAATAGTAAATGCGAAGAACTCTCCCATTCCTTCTGCGCTTGGTGCTATTCCCCTCCATGTATTGCCCTCAATACTTTGAAAACTTCTCATTGGAAATTTATTCAAACCAAAAAAATAATAAGTTATATAATTTGCAAATATACTAAAACTTGAAATTACACCCAAGAGAAAAATACCTGAAGAAGATATTAGAAAATTTCTTACGATTAATTTTTTATCGAAGTTTTCAATTCCTTCGTTTATCGTAAAGTTAACCCCGGCAATAAAAAGAAAATATATTAATATCCAATAAATCAATGAAGATAGTGTTTGACTAGAATTTATAAATCCTCTGAGTTTATCTACATCAAATAATATTTCACTTTCTGTGAAATTAAGTACCCACACAGCAGAAGAAGCAATGTAGATAAACAGCATTTTTAAATCAACTTTATTGCTTGAAATTGCAACCAAACCAAGAAAACTAAAAAACATTAAATATATATTTATATTCAATGTTGAAAAAGTTCCATAAAATAGAAAAACAAAAGGCAAATAATTTAACAAGTTTCCAATTCTGTCAGTTATTAAATCTTTAAAAACATATAAGATTGCAAAAATTGATATTAAATAGCCGTATAGGAAATAATTTTCAATATACAACTCTCCACTAAATTCGTAACTAAATATTTCTATATCATAATCCCTTGAAATTGATTTATAAAAAGACTTCTCACCATATAGATGTAGATAAAAAATTGCAGTAGTAATGAAAACAATTGCCTTGTTAATATTTAGATTTTTTTGTTTAGTTTTTGGTATGAATGAAATCAAAATTAACCAAAAAATAGATTGTACTAATAAATCCATATGCATATTCTTAGAAATCCATACTTTGATCTTGTCTGGTTTGAACTCATCCCAACCATTTTCAACTAGCTGTGGTGGTTGGTACTCAACCCAAGAATTTAAACCAAAACATTCAGTTGGGCCTTCAGCGTTTGAATAAAATTCAACATTGTAATCATTACCAACTTGGCCTATCAGGTCAATAAGTGTAAATGTACATGGATATTCTTGATAAAATGGAGCATTTTCTGGTGTGAGTGGTATTGGTTGAATGTCAGGTATTTTGTAGAATTTGAACGAGGTAAAAATCAAAGTAAGTAAAAAAAATATTTTTAACTTTGCAGTTTTATTTAAATTATTTTTCACTGTAAACAATTCTTTTTCTAATTAAATAAATTAAAAAACCAGCAGAAACTACTGTAAAATAAACAACTTCGCCATTGAAGAAGTCAGAAAAATAATTAGTCCATTCTCCATTTACATAATTTGCGCACTCTAACCATGAATTAACTAAAACAGTATTACCATTTTCATTAAATAATGTAAGTGGTTCAAAATTAGGATCAGCATTAAAGACGAAATTAGGATTGTTACCAATTTCTTCAAAATTTGGAATTATTGAAGATTCACCACATATTGTTTCTGTTCTTTTATGCATAATTAAAACTTATTTTAAGTTTACATTCTAATGTTTAATGAGCACTTAACTAAAAATTTATTAACAATGTCATTAATTGTTTATTAACTCATTACAATACATTTGTATTGAGTCTGAAAATGAAATTGAAATCAAAAACATATTACCTGAGACACGAAAATGAAATTCTTAGATATGCTGATTCACGCAAATCATGGATTCATATTATTAACAAAAATAATAATTACATTAATCTAACCAATTATCCAAATAATTTTATTGAAATTAATAACAATGTAGATTTTGAACATGATTTTTATGAAATTGAAAAAAAACTTTTTGACTTTATTGTAATTACAGATATTTTAGAACTAACAGAAGACATTTATAAATTTTTAAAAAAATTAAATAGTTTATTAAAAGACGATGGAAAACTATTAATTACTACCGTAAATCCTAAATGGAATTTAATAATGTTATTACTTGAGTTTTTTAAGCTTAAAAAACCATCTCCACCAAGGTCATATTTGCAGAATAAGAAAATTGATTCTATAGCTAAATCTTCCGGTTTTGAAGTTGTATTAAATTATGGTAGGCAAGTATTTCCATTTAAGCTTTTTGGTTTAGGTAGCTTCATAAATTTGATTTTAGAAATCCTGTTTCTTAGATTTAATCTTGGAATAAATAATTATCTAATCTTGAATAAAAATTCGCAACGTGATACTAATTTTTCTAAAACAATTATTATTCCTGCAAAAAATGAGGAGCTAAACCTTGTTCCGCTATTTAACAGAATTCCTAAATTTGAATCTGAATATGAAATAATCTTTATTTGTGGTGAATCCAAAGATAATACCCTCGATGTTGCTTTCAATATTCAAAAAAGTAATCCGGATATCAATATAAAGGTAATGGAGCAAGCTTCTAAAGGAAAGGGTCCCGGAGTACTCGAAGCATTTAAAGAAACTAGTAACGACTTAATTGCTATTCTAGACTCCGATATTAGTGTGGAGCCGGAGACTTTAATTGACTTTTTTGAAATAGTTGAATCCAGAAATGCTGATTTTGTTAACGGTACAAGGTTCGTGTATAAAATGGAAGAAGGGGCTATGAGAAAATTAAATAACCTAGGCAATATATTTTTTCAATTCATTATTTCTATAGTCATCTCAAATAAATTAACTGATTCCCTTTGTGGTACAAAAGTTTTCAAAAGAGAATTAATTGAAAATTTATATAAGTGGAAAAAATTGCTAAAAATAAATGATCCATTTGGTGATTTTGATTTAATTTTTAGTGCAGCGTATTCTGGAAATAAAATTGTTGAATATCCTGTACATTATAAATCAAGAGTTTATGGATCCACCCAAATTTCAAGATTTAGAGATGGGTTTAAATTACTGATATATTTTATTAATTCAATTCTGGTCTTTAAAACAACTAACAATGAAATTAATTAAAAAATATAAATTTCTGTTAGTTTTAATAATTTCAATTTTTGTCAGCCAAAACTGGATAAATTTGTTTTATATATCAACTAGAAATCCTGACTTCTCAAAATACTATGACTACATTAATTATTTCATGGGACTCAATGTCGAAATAGATTATGGACAAAATTCACTTTATTATCTTTTAGTAGCAACTTTTTTTAGAAATAAAATTGACATCATCGATTTTGGGAATCTAGATTTTATTATTTCATTTAGTGTTCAAAATCTTAACTTAGTCCTTTTTATATTTAGTTTATTTGGATTTTATAATCTTCTTAAAGAAATGGATTTTGAAGAAAACACAATTTTTATTTCACTTACATTATTTTGTTTTTTTCCTCAAACTCTATTTGCTAGAGCAGTAATGAAGCCAGAAATATTTGTATTATCTCTTTTTCCATGGGTAATTATTTTTTTTGAAAGGTATTTGAAAAATGGCTATATAAATGAACTATACAAAACCATTCCATTTTTAGTTTTAATCTGTAATTCAAAAGCTTCTGCAGCGGGAATGACTCTAATCTATTTTTTTATTTCATACTTTGGAATAATAAAGAAATTAGAATTTAAAAATTTTTTAATTCTTTTGTTAGGTTTTTTAATCTTATTTTCCTTAACCCAATTTGAAAACTACAAAATTACTAATAATTTAATTTATGAAAGAGTTTATGACAAAGAATATGACTACAAAGCAGATAAATCAATAATTTATAAGATTGGGTTTGATTCAATATTAAAAAAACCCCTGTGGATTGATAAAACAGAAATTGATAATTACAACAAGAATGCCCAATCAATGTCAAACATTTTAATCCTTGATACTTTTGGAGACTATTTTGATCAGTTCTTTGGAATGGATTATTTCAATAGCAAAAGAAAAGATATATTTGTCAATGGAGATGTGGAAAAACTTAACTCAAACAGGCAAATTGGTTACAACGGACCTTTTTCGGGATACTTAGTTGATCAGTTAGATTATGTTAGAAAAATTGTCGCAGTTTTAATTAGCCTAGTTTTTTTTACTTCTATGATTTATTTCGGTGTGAAAAATAATAACAACAGAAGATTTATCTATTTTCCATTAATTTCTGGTTTGTTAATAATGTATTTTAATGCAATTGGTTTCCCTAGAAATAATTTTGACCCATACAAGGGAGATACATTTAAAGCATTCTATTTATTTTTCTTACTTTCTATTACGTTTTTATATTTAAGTTCTCATTTTTACAAAAATATAACTAAATTTAAGCTACTTTTAGGTGCATTGTTTATTTTGACTATATTCTTTATCGGTGGACACCCAAAGGAAAATAGTCAAGAAATTTCAGAAGGGTTAATTATTAGAAACGAGTTTTCAATATTTTGTGAAGCAAATAATATATTATTTTTTGAAAATGAACTTCTTGCTTACTCACACAAAAGTGGAAATATAGCTAATTTAAAAAGCGATTGTAAAACTTTGTCAGTTTCTAAAGAAAAATTTTTTAGGTCATTTTTAAAAGTTGATATTGAAGATCAATATTATAAAAAATGTCTCAAAAAAGGTCATATAAATATTTCTTACTCTAACTATCAAGAATGTAGGATGTTTACCATAAATGAGATTAGAAGAAGAACTTCAATGGATACGCCCCTCTATCCCTACTTGTCGATAATTGTTCTTGGAATGTGTTTGGGTTTAGTCATTCGAGATTCAAGCCTAAACAGAAAAAAATAATTGAAAAGCTTATAAAATTTTAAATATTCTAATTAATCTTTTTTATAAATTAAGAGTTGGCCTAAATGATTTGGAACAACAAAGTATCTTTTATCGCTTTTTAGTTCGTTACCAAATTTAGTTACACCATCGGTGAACCAACCGCCATAATCATCTAATATAACTAGTGCATTCTTTGTAGCATTTTGCATAATAAAATCGAAAGACTCTTTTGCTGAAATATAAGTGTCAACATCAATATGTGCAAAAGAGATAGGTTTTTCAATGAATATATTTTCCATTGAACCGGGAAATACCCCTTGAATGATATTAAATTTAGCTCCAGCAATAATTTCAACTTCTTTTAAATAACTTACTTCTGCATCTGCATATTCATTGTTTTTAAAAAAACTATCTTTATGTGAGGAGTATGCCACACCTTGAAAGGTGTCACATACAAAATAATCGATATTTTTTTCAAAATTTGTAGATGCAACTAAACCAGAAACACCCCCTCTCCACGAACCCACTTCAATAAAGGATGTATTTTCAGTTAAATAGTTTTTAGCAAAGTCATATATTGTATATAAACGTGACTTTGGGTTTAGGGTGTAATCTGAAATTTTAGTATGAGCCTCTTTGAATGTTTTGTCGGTTCGCCAAGGTAAGTAAAAATATTCAAAAATTTCTATACCGTAATCATCTCTTTTTTCTTTATACCGTAAATTGATTTGAAATAATTTGAATAAAATTGCAGTAACAATCTCAAGCCTTTTTCTAGCTTTGTTTACCTTTTTTAGATTAAACATTTACCCTTACGATTTTAAACTCTGAATACTAAAACCTAAATGGAAAATGTGATAAATAAGATGAAAAGTTGTGTATAAAAGTAAAAATAAGGTAAAACAAAATTAATTTATAAAAAGTAGGTCTTTCCTCTCGCAACATTACCAGTTTTACTGATGCAGGTATTAACAGTAAGTTAAAAAACTGAACCATATAAGTTGCTTTGTTTGTATCACCAGTTGGTAGGTCTGGGTAGCTAATTAAAAACCATAGAAATCCGAAAAAAGTAATAGTAATTGATAAAGATATATACTTTGAAAAAATACTATCTCTGTGATATTTTTTGAAGTTAAAAAAACAAAAAATTAGAAAAAAAGTAGTTAATAGTGAAACTATATTTACTCTTGCTAAATAATCTCCAATTAATTGCTGATTACGTCCGAGTTCTAACTGTCTGCTGGTAAATGAAAAATAACCCCAATAGTCTCCCCAAAAGTCTGAATAAAATATGCTTATAAATTGATTACTAAAATTTGGTCTTATAGGTTTTGTAAATAATAAATAAATATCAGATATATTTGGTATGTAGAAGTTAATTGGCTGATTAGAAAAGCTGAAACCAATTGATTCTTTGTTGAAAGCAGTAAATGTACCGTATCGAAATAAAAGCGAAAAATAATACCAAGAGGAAGTTAAAAATCCAATAAAAAAACTCTTAACAATAAATTTTGTATAAGCATCTTTTTGACTTGATTTTACATAAATAACTAAAACAAAAAAAGCTGGAAACAAGAGGAATGCCCATTGCCTACTAAGCGCTAAAAATCCAATGGTTAAACCAAATATAAAAATTTGTAGATTATTTTGTTCAAATTTATCTCTTTCTGCCTTTAGGAACTGGTAGAGTAAACAACTCATGAAAAACAATATGTAGGGTTCTCCTCTTAATTGAACAATTGTTTTATAGTTGACTGCCATCAATGAAATTAAAATTAAATATTCTAACTTAATATTCTTTTTTTTATCGAAAAATAAATCAATTATTTTAATGTTTATGAATATTGAAAATAAGTACAAAATTAATTGAACAACTTGAGTTGCAATTCCATAGATCGGACGACAATCTTTTAGTAAATCAGGAGAATCTAATATATTTCGACATATTACTTGAAAAACTGCTGGAACAGCATAACCGAGTGGAGGGTTAAAAAACTCTCTTGAATTTTCCCGATCTGGCAAATTTATTTCATAAGGTAAGTACCTTGAAAAATGATCTACATAATTGTAATGTGCTTCTGCGTCATAGCCATCAATAGGATCGTAATGCAAAATATTATAAAAGCCTATAAATACAATTATTACTATAAGAGAGAGAAAATATATGTTTTTATATTTATTTATCAATTTATTTTGATTCTTAGTTTCTTACTATGATAAAGTCTAAATACTCTTCAGTAAAAGCTTCATGGTGCGTAATAAATTTTCTTAGGTAGCTTTTATATATTTTTTTAAATATAAAAGTATTCAATAATCCATTTGAAAAAACGAGTCTATTTAGACTACTTAATATCTCTAGTTCTCCAAGGTTGTCAAATGCTAATTCAAATTCATGAAAGCTAACACCTCTTCCTCGTCTCAAGAATTCATGCATGTGTATATATTCATTATCAATATATTTAGAATTAAATGACTTTTTTCTACTATTTTCAGAATAAAGATATGCTAGATCGTCTGGAAGCCATTGGAAAAAAGGTAGTTCTGAAGTATGGGTATCTTCTAACCATAAACGATTTGGTGCTTCAACAATAACAAGGAGTCCGTTCTGATTTAAAATATTCCATGCTTGTTTTAGGGAATTTATTCTTTCTTCAATCGTCATGTGTTCAAGGGTTGCGTAATATATAACAAGATCAAATTGTTCTTTAAGACTTGAAATTTCTGTACCGGAAAGGTTTTTATATTTAACATCTAAATTTAATAATTTTGCTCTTTTCTTTGCAACTTGTAAAGAGTCCTCTTCAACATCTATACCTGTAACTTTTGCCCCCTGTTCTGCAAAAGTAATGGAGCTCGACCCTGTCCCACAACCAATTTCAAGTAATTTTTTGTTTTTCAACTCAGTTACTTTTTGTAACCATGGAATAATTTTTGTCCTAGAAACTAAAGTTCTTCCAGTAATGTGATCTTCCATATCTATTTCCTGAATTTTTTCAAAATTACTAAAGTAATTATTTTTTAACTCAATCTCTATCAAGCTTTTATATTCTTCAGATAAATCAGAAAAATTGTTTTTTATTTTCTTTGGAACTTTAAGTAAAATAATAAAATTATATATTTTTTTTAGTTTATTAATCATATTTTGTAGTTTAGATATATACATTATAAGTAATAATCCTCAGAATTAAAAAACATTAAAAATAAAGATTTTCATAATATTTTCAAACACTTTTAATTGAATAATTTTAAATAACTTTAATAATTTATTTTTTTACAAGGAAAGCTACAGCAGGTATTAGAAACTCTCTTAAAATAGGAACTTTGCATAGGAAATGAAAACGCAGATGAGTATCCTTCATGTCAATAATTTTAAAACCTGCTAGGTTAATCATTTTTTTCATTTGAGAAAAAGTAATTTTATATAAAGAAGCCTCTTCAAGGGAGTTGTACTTCACTTTCTTTTTAAAAAATAGATTTCTTAAAAATTTAGCAATTGCAAATGGAAAAATATGAAATGGTTTTAAACCGTGACCAGCATGAGGGTTGTACCATGGTGGTATAACAAAATAACCAATCCCCTCTTTCTTCATAACTCTATATATTTCATTAAGAGAGATTTGCTGTTTATTAGGTGGGATATGTTCCATTACTCCTCTGAAAAGTACAAGATCAAAGTAATTATCTTCAAAAGGTATTTCATGAGCCTCGTTTTTTAAAGTCTTCCATACAGGTTTAATGTCACTCGGTTCTAAGTTGACAATATCACATTTAAATTTAGTTCCGATAACTTTGGCAAACTCACCTGTCGAACCACCAACATCAATAATTTTATGAGAGTTATTAATCTTTATAAATTTATGAATGTCGTATAAGAAAACTTCTGTAAAGTATTCGCGCATTTTTGAATAATTTACGCCTTCATATCTTTTTAATGCAAAAAATAAAAGCTTTTTGTAATGACTAGCTTTATTAATTTTTTTCACCAACAAAGTTTAACAAATAATACTTTTGAATATTTTTAAAACATTTTTTTCATAGAATTTATGGCCAATTCCAAAAAAATTTGTTTTCAATACCTAAATTGGTAATTTTTAATTTTAATTCCATAATTTGCTTGTTGAGGTTTTTTATTCTTTTTTCATGAGTTTCAACAAATATGTAGTCAATTTTATTGATAGCATTAGTGTCAATTAAATGACTTATTAACTCAACTTCAAATCCCTCTACATCGATTTTTGCAAATTTAATCTTTTCAAAATCATTCAACCACTCAGCAATATCTACAACTTCTACCTCAATGTATTTTTCACCAACATTGTCTTTTTCTTTTACCAGTGAATTGTGTTCTGAATAAAATAGTTCATCCTCTAAGTATTTTTTATCAAGATATAATTTACCGTTAGAATTTCTAGTTCCAACAGCTTTCATTATTGGGTATATATTTTTAGAAATTTTAGCTTTCTCTTTCAATACTTTAAATGGTATAGGGTCTGGTTCAAATGAATAAACTGCTGCCTTATATTTAGCAAAAAGTTGAGAATAAATTCCTACATTAGCTCCAAAATCTAAACAAACTTCGTCTTTCTCTAGGCTATTAACAATTGTTCTTATTTCTTTTGGCAAAGTCAAAAGCCTTTTATAATTTTGCAAATAAATAAATACCCTGCTGGGTAGTATTTTTTTAAGAAAAGAGTAAATATATATCATTTAAAACAATCTTAGTTCCAATTAAACATATATTAATTTAAAAATTAATACAAAATATCTACATCTGTTTAAGGGTTACTATTTAAAAAATCAATTATGTATTTAATTTTATTAATGATTAATTCTCCACCAACATCACTTGGGTGATTATCGTCATAAATATAAATATTATTTATATCTGATCCGACACAATAATTTTTTTCTATTTCATTACAAAAAATGTTATAAGAATCTACAAAAAATACATTATCGTTTTCGATACTTTTATACATATTGTCTAATTTAATTTTATTTTTATTTCCACCCCACTCATTTTTTAAGTATTTGACTTCAGATAATTCACTATTCTTTATAATTCTATTTCCAACATTTACAGGGAATGGCGGAACTTGTTTTACAACTATTACGTAATTATTTTTTGAGAGTTCTTTTATTGTTAACGGTACATTGTTCAGAATGTCTAATGCAGAATTGTCTAATTTGTCTTGCAAATCTGCAACATAAATAATTATTTTATCTTGTAATGCTGAAACTGAATTTTTTAGTTCATTTTTGTCAGACCTTTTACAATCTGAATTAACTATATTTGTAAAATATATACACGAATCACCTGTTAAGAATCTGATGGGGTTATCTTTTGTCATTTCTGCGAATGGTCTTAACAACATCCTTGAATGAGAATCACCCAAAAATATAACTTCTTTTGTATTTAGGTCTTCATTTAAAAAACAATTGTTATTAACTAATTCTTTGAGAGATGATTTATGACAGACCTCGTTTTTAATCTTTAAGTCAAAATTTTCAATCTCTTGATAGGTTAATGCAGATTGAACTAACGAGTTTTCTGAAATAAAGATATCTTTATAGCCAGCTCCAAATAATCCATAAAAACAAATAATCAGCAATAAAGCAAACCCACTCATTAAAATCTTAAAAGATTGCTGACTCTCCTGTACTTTTTTCTCCACAAAATAGTATTGAAAATAACTAAAAATTACTAATAAAACAATAATTGTTATTTTTGTTTGAAGACTTAAGTAGTAATCTAATTTTTCAAAACTTATCACTGGTTGTATGTCCGAATTATATATTCGAACAAATGCAAATACAGGTTGATGTAATAAGTAGATGGAGTAACTACTCAGACCTATAAAATACATTGGCCTTAAATTTAATATTTTGCTTAAATAAGTTTCATCTGTGTTCGAAAAAATGATAAGTGATATACCGATTAATGCAATCAGCTTTGGTTCAATCTGGTTTATTGAATCGTCATTGAAAAAAAAGATTGGAAAAATCATTAGCGGGAAGCCAATTTTTTCAAGATGTTTAATTTTAAGATTTGAACTAAATATCATGACAATAACTCCTAAAAGAAGCTCCCATATCCTGAATTGAAGTTGATAAAATTTATTTACCTCATCACTTAAAACAGTCAAAAGTATTGAAAGTGAAAAAGTAGAAATGATTACAAATGTAAAAAATTTATTGATGTATCTGAATACTAAGTATGCAAATATTGGAAACAAAATATAATATTGTTCTTCGATTGCCAAGCTCCAGGTGTGAAGAAATGGCATGACTTTAGTAGATTCAGCTATATAAAACTCTAGATTCATGAAATAATAATTTGCATAAAAAAATAATGAAGCCAACAGTGAATTTAGATATTCATTCATAGCTTTTGGAGTTAACAACCAAAAAGCAAAAGGTATTGTCGTTGTAATCGTGAAAAATAAGGCAGGCAGTATCCTTTTAATTCTTCTTATATAAAAACGTCTAAAAGTAAATTTGGATTCGTTTAGTTCAGAAATAATAATATTTGAAATTAAGTAACCAGATATAACGAAAAAAATATCTACGCCTAACCAGCCACCTTTAAATACTGGAAAATTTGCATGATAAAAAACAACTGAAAGTACCGCTATTGCTCGAAGACCATTAATGTCTCCTCGAAAAGATATTCTCCTTATGGATGAAATATCAAAATAATTTAGGATAGTTGTTTTTAGCACTATGTTTTAGTTTAAAAGATAATAGATATTCTAAAAACAAACAATTGATGTAAAATAATTTCATCGTGAATAAAGGCAATTACATTATAAAATTTATAATTCTTTTTCCAAAAAAAATAATCTGGATTTCTTTTTTAAATCTTATAGCTTTTTCTGTTGTGTATATAAATGAGCCTAGAAATAATATATCTTTTGTTTTTCTTTATTTTTCAATATTGATTAATCAATATTTACTCTTAAAGTTTGTAAAAATTCAAAATTACAAGTTTTATATTGAATTACTCATATTTGATTTAGTAATTTTAATAAGCTTTTTCATAGCGAACATTGGTACGAATATAAATTTAATTTTTGTATTTCTTGGCTATAACTTTCTTTATTTTATTTTTGATTTTATTTGGACTCACAAAGAAAAGATTTAATCAATTAATTTTAAGATTTTACTGTGAAATTTTCCATGAAATCCAAAAGATTTAATTTTTGTTAGATATCTATAATCTAAAAATTTGTCTTTGTTTTTACCATATAAAGGTGTTTCAGTAGAAAAGGTGTAAGCTAATTTTGCTGATGGAAATCTTATATTATTTTGGATGGCAATCTCATAGTTTAATGCAGTTAAGAAAAGATCTTCTGGCCATCCATTGCAACTATTAAATTTTGAGCTATAGTTTAAAAACTTTTTACTTCGTAAACTAAAACCACCATTACCTACTCTGTTTTTTAGCTTTGCATTTTCAGTCAAATACTGCTTGTCACTTAAGGTATCAAGATTTACCGGCTTTGGCCAAGGAGCACCGACATAGTCAAAGTTAAAAAAATCATCATTCCACTTGTTTGGATTTACAATAAATCCATCATCTTGCATTACCAGTACATATTCAGATTTAAATTTAAAATTTCCAAAATTCAGTACAAAGTCGTTATATTCATCCAGAGAGTTAATATTTTCTACATAAATTACTTTGTGATTATCAGTTTTAATTGGTTTATTAGTAAAAATATATGAATTATTAAATTCAATCTCTTGACAACTATAATCCATAGCTTTCAAAGCAACCTCTGGATTAACAGTGTTTACGGTAACTAGATCTATTTCTAATTTTTTCATTAATTTCTGCTTTACTTACAACCTATACTTTTCAACTGATATGACAGTTTTAAATTAAAACAGTCTATCTTTCCAGGTCTTAGGAGTTTTTTCATTCATTATTTCAATATCTAGGTGATATCTGAATTTTTTTGGGCCAACCTCAGTTATCCAATTTGCAATTTTAGCTATTGATGCATCAAGGTTGACTGTTGTGTCGTAACTTAATAGTTTCCTTGCTTTATCAGCAGAACAATGAGCTATTTTGACTTCTTGTGGCCTTGGGTCAACAAAAATAGGTTCTAAATCAGAATTCAATATTTGTAATATTTTATAGGATAAATCCTTAATTGATATTACATCTTCATCAGGCCCTATATTAATAGTTTCGCCAATAGCTTTCTCATTATGAATAGATTCAATAATTGGGTTTACTGTATCCTCAATGTCTGAAAAACATCTCTCCTGACTACCATCACCATATACAATGGGTGGTTTTCCGTTCAGAATTCTATTTATCATAATTGAAACTACATTTCGATATGGGTCATCATATTTTTGTCTTGGACCAATAATGTTGTGTGGTACTAAATTAACAAAATCAAAACCATGAACATTACTCATAATTTCGAGAGTTTGTTCGGATGCTAATTTTGCAATACCATAGGGATCTTGTGGCTTTGGAATCAAATCTTCTGTAAATGGTGTAATGTCTTGTTCTCCATATCTTGCCATGCTTGAACAATTAATTACTTTAGGAACTTTATTTTCCGCAGCAGCAGTAAAAACTGCCATTGATATTTGGTAAGTATTTTGTCCAACTAAATAAGGAGAGAATACACTTAATCCTTCATAAGCAGTACATGCAGTGTGAATTATGACATCAACTCCTTGTGTCATTTTTTTCATTTGATTAAGGTAAATAGCATCCACTTGATAGAACTCTGCCTTTTGAGGTACATTCTCTAAGTAACCACCTAATAAATTATCACAGCCTGAAACTTCGTGGCCTTGTTCAATTAATCTATCAGCTACATGGCTTCCTAAGAACCCTGCTATTCCTGTTATAAATATTTTCATTTTGTGGCCAGAGGCAGAATCGAACTGCCGACCCCTTGTTTTTCAGACAAGTGCTCTACCGACTGAGCTATCTGGCC
>MDTB01228904.1_pt1 | contig 17927 bp, 13 predicted proteins | sample 811161 | NCBI WGS metagenome assembly MDTB01 (sample SAMN05326650, study PRJNA326480) | marine metagenome | isolation source: seawater | place: Mediterranean Sea | collected 2009
AACCGCTTAACTTTAATTGAATAAAACAACATTAAAATAAAGACGCCAACAGCCATACCCATCGTGATATTTGGGTCAGTCGATGGTACGATTTTTTGATACTCCACCCCTACGAACCCAATAGTCTCTATTCCAGTAGAAAGCGCCCAGGGTATTAGATCGACCGGGATTAGATCCATAAGGTTCATTAGGAAAACCCATACAAAAATGGTTAGCGCTAGCGGCGCGATAAGCGCGTTTTTGCCGTGAAACGTGTCTTTAACTGTGTTATCAACAAATTCCACTATCATCTCTACCAGCGCGATTGAACCTCTGGGCGACTCCGCACTAACCCGACGGGACTGGCGAAAGAAAAACCAACAAAACAACACGCCCAATCCAATTGACCAAAGCATAGAATCCACATGAATGGCGAAGAATCCCATAGCCGCAATCTCCTCGACGCCATGTGCCATTACCCATGATCCGCCTTGGCCTATTTTTTCTATCCCGCCCTCGGCATTGGTGCGTTCAAAGCCCTCTGGCAGTCTGCCGTAGGTCAAGTTAGTTAAGTGGTGGACAATATATTCTGAAACAGTTTGGTTGTCTCCTGCCATAAGCTTTTAGCCCTCCAATCCGCCAGCGCTAAACACACTTTGACCGAGAAAAAAAACTCCGCTTATTTGAATGGTATAAACCGTCAGGAATCCAGTAAAGACAGCCACTGGATATTCTGGACCAACCACCTTAAAAATCGCCATGAATCCTACTGCACTGAACATCAGTTTAACCACCTCTGCTAGATATATTCTAGAAAACGAAAGCGCAGTATCTTCTGCGAACGGAAATCTCATAAGAACCAAGCAAAACAGTACTTGAGGGACGACTGCAACCAGCCCCCCTAAGGCGAACTCCTTGGCAAGAGCAGCATCTACTGAAAAGATAAAGATCAGACCGCTGATGATCAGAAGCAGGCCTTGCTGTAGCATTATTTTTCTTGGATAACCCAACAATTAAGTTCCCTCGGGAAGCAATTTTCCAAATGACACCTGTTTTCCCGAGCGCCTACTTAGAATATCTTTATCTTAGAGGGCCGGCATTATAAGAGCATTGATTTAAGTGATCAACATCTATCACTTTAGATGTGAAAGAATTCCTTGCAGTTCGTCTAAATTATTATATGAAATTTCCAGCTTCCCTTTCCCAGAAGGGGTATGAATTATTTCGACTCTAGCTCCCAGCTTTTCTGATATGTCCAATTTTAACCGAGCCAAATCCGGATCTTCTTTTGGTTTTGCTTTTTGTCTCGAGATAACTGGCTCTAAAAAGGTTCTGGCTAAGCGCTCTGTCTGGCGGACAGACAAGCTTTTTTCTAATACTTCGTGAGCAGCTCGTTCTTGATCAACCGGGCTTAAAGATAATATTGCTCTTGCATGTCCCATTTCGATCTTCCCTGTCTCTAACAGCGATTTTATACTTGACTGTAAGGAAGTGAGGCGAAGAAGGTTTGCAATGGTAGACCTCGATTTTCCCACAGCCTCTGCAACAGCAGATTGGGTCAAATTAAATTCGCTCTGCAATCTATGAAGCGCTTCAGCCTCTTCGATAGGGTTTAGGTCCTCACGTTGAAGATTTTCTATAATAGCCATCGCTATTGCTGCTTCATCGGTCACATCGCGTACTATGGCGCTTACGGCACCCATTCCAATGGCTTTGCACGCCCTCCAGCGGCGCTCGCCTGCGATTATTTCATAATGCACTTTTCCGGCACCAGCACCAATAGGCCTCACTATGATAGGTTGCATCAAGCCTTGTTTCTTTATGCTAGCCGCCAATTCATTAAGCGACTGTTGATCTAAATGCCTCCTGGGCTGATAGCGCCCACGCTGTATATTTCCTATTGGTATTTCTTTCAATAAATCGGAATCGCTACCAGCCTCATCTCCAATAAAATCATCGGAGGCTCCGGAAGCGCTTAACAGAGCATCCAATCCCTTTCCTAAACCACGTTTTTTTATGACCATACCTCCTCTTTCGCTATATCGCGAGGTTTGCCTCTGCTGAATGGTTTTTTATCTCTTGTCGACGAATCAGTTCCCCGGCTAATGCCATATAGGCCTGAGATCCTTTTGACAGCCGATCATAATATAAAATCGGACGGCCATGACTAGGAGCTTCTGCTAAGCGGACGTTGCGCGGAATTACCGTTCGTAATACTTTATCTCCAAAGTGTTTGTGTAGCTGAGAAGACACATCGCTTGTTAAGCTGCTTCTGGGATCATACATAGTTCTCAATATTCCTGCGATCCCAAGCCTTTTATTAACCGATCTTCTAACGCCAGCTATAGTCTCTAGCAATGAAGTTAAACCCTCCAACGCAAAATACTCACATTGCATTGTAATTAAGATACTGTTTGATGCTACTAAAGCATTTAACGTCAAAATATTCAGCGAAGGAGGGCAATCGATTATTATGTAGTCAAATTCTTCAGAGCAGGTTGAAAGCGCCCGTTCCAACTGTCTCTCTCGATCTGGTGATTCAAGTAACTTCAATTCCGCAGCTGTAAGATCCGTATTAGCTGCCAGCAAAAAGAATCCTCCTGCCTCAATTGATAATATGGCTGATTTGAGAGGCACAGCCCCCAAAAGGACCTCGTCGATGCCATTAGATAACGAATACTTATCAATGCCTACCCCTGTTGTTGCATTCCCCTGAGGATCTATGTCCACCAACAACACCTTTTGTTTCATCGCCGCTAGAGACGCCGCTAGATTAATTGCGGTAGTGGTTTTTCCTACACCACCTTTTTGGTTGGCAACCGATACCACTTTGACCATTTATTAAATCCTAAACTTGAAAAATTCTAAATTTTTAGTATGGGCTGCATCTCTACTGCGTGGCGGGGTAATTTTAAGGAAGGTATCTTTAGCTCATGAATTTTCACCCTTGGGGACACTTTTCTCGCTGCTGCTATTTCACCCTCTGATAGTGCCGCCTTCATAGCTAGCACACTACCACTTGAAGCCACCAATCTCGAACAATTCAAAACTATTTTTTCTAATGAACTAAAAGCTCTACACACCACCATATCATAAGGGGAGGTTGGAACGTGCTTCTCGACCCGCTCATTTACAATTGTTATGTTATCTAAATCGAGGTAAGATTTGATTTCGACTAAGAATCTAACCTTCTTCCCGTTGCTATCCAAAAGAGCAAATGATGTATCTGGCAGTAATACCGCTATTGGAATTCCTGGAAATCCTGCTCCTGAACCAACATCTATTATTCTCTTTCCTTTAAGCAATGGCAAAATAGCTGCACTGTCAAGAACATGTTTCACTATCATCTCATTGAGGTCTTTTAACCCAGTTAGATTAAAAACTTTGTTCCAGCGATTTAACAGAAACAAATGTCTGCAGCACTTATCCGCGGTCTCCTTCGAAAACGGCAACCCCATTGAAGCTAGCCCTTCTTCTACTTTTTTTTGAAAAGAATCCTCCAAATTACGCTCGCTTCTCTTTATTATTATTTAAAGCATTTTTGTTATTACGGATAAAGATAAGTAGCTGGGTTAATGCTGCTGGAGTAACTCCTGAAATTCTAGACGCTTGATCTAGTGTCTCCGGTTGTATCATCCTTAGTTTTTGTCTAACTTCTGTTGATAAACCAGCGACTAAGTCAAAATTAATATTTGGAGGAATTCGAGTATTCTTTTGTATACTTAGTTTCTCGACTTCTTTAAATTGGCGCTCTATATATCCTTCGTACTTAGCCTGTATTGTAATCTGTTCTGAGAACTCTAACTCAATCGGATCTAACTCTTCGATTTCCCGCAACAAGCTATGGTTTAACTCAGGTCTTTTTAATAATTCTATTAAACTATAATCTCGTTTTATTGAAATATCTGTTCTGTTGAGCAGACGACTAGAAATACTGCTATCGGGGTGTATGCGGGTTTCAGAAATCCTCGTTTGTTCCTTTTCTATTATCTCTAACTTATTGCAAAATCGTTTCCAGCGTTTTTCTTCTACCAGTCCAAGGGACCTTCCAATTTCTGTTAACCTTAAATCGGCATTATCCTGTCTTAAGAATAAACGATGTTCTGCTCGAGAGGTAAACATCCGATATGGCTCCTGTGTGCCTAACGTAACTAGATCACTTATCATCACACCTAAATAAGAGTTCTCTCTTTTGGGTGTCCATGCAGATTTGTCCATGGCTCTTAATCCAGCGTTTAGACCAGCCAACAGTCCCTGTGCTGCAGCCTCTTCGTACCCAGTAGTCCCATTAATTTGACCAGCAAAGTAAAGAGACCTAATTGCTCGGTTTTCTAGGGTAGAAAGAAGACCTCTTGGATCAAAAAAATCGTATTCGATAGCATAGCCTGGTTGGATGATCTGCGCTTTCTCACAACCAACTATACTTCTTACCATTTTTAACTGAACGTCTACTGGCAGACTCGTTGAAATCCCGTTTGGATATATCTCCTTTGTTTTTAGGCCCTCGGGCTCTAAAAAAACCTGGTGGGAATCCTTATCAGAAAATCGATGGACCTTATCCTCGATACTAGGGCAGTAGCGAGGTCCTATGCCATCAATCTTGCCTGTATACATTGGAGAGCAGTTTAGACTTGATCTTATAATGTCATGCGTTAAAGAATTAGTATGTGTGATCCAACAGCATCTTTGCTGTGGATGAAAAGTTTGATCTGCCATGAAAGACATTAGTGGCTCTGGCTGATCCCCCCATTGTTCCTCCAGCAGATTGAAATCTATCGAATCTGAATCCAAGCGTGGTGGAGTACCCGTCTTTAATCGACCAACCGTTAGCGAGAATTCTCTCAACCGGTCTGCCAGTGTATCTGATGAGGCTTCTCCAGCACGTCCACCAGTTTTTTTTTCAAGACCAACATGAATTTCACCACGTAGAAACGTTCCCGCTGTCAGAACTACCGAGGACGATAAAAACTTCGAACCGTCCTCTGTAACCACTCCTCTTACTTCATCGCGGTCTAGGACTATGTCTGAAACAGTATTTTGAATTATGTCCAAGTTTTCTTGACTAGTTAAGGCTTGAGAAATAGCAAACTTATAAAGTGCTCTGTCTGCCTGAGCCCTAGTAGCGCGAACAGCCGGCCCTTTCCTGGAATTTAATATGCGGAATTGTATACCGGCACGATCTGTAGCAAGCGCCATAGCGCCACCAAGTGCGTCAATCTCTCTAACCAAGTGACTCTTTCCAATCCCACCTATTGCTGGATTGCAAGACATCTGTCCCAAAGTATCTAAACGGTGAGTTATTAATAAAGTTTTACATGTAAGACGAGAGGCGGCTAAAGCTGCTTCTGTTCCTGCGTGGCCACCGCCAATAATAATAACATCATACTTAGAGTTCATACGAAATAACATAAATAAAAGGACAGAAATTATACGGCGGCTTTCCCTGAGGGCAAAGAAATAGTTTGGGGTCTAATTACTAATATCTTAAAATATATCTTTTATTAGTAATCTTTATTGTTATTATTATTAAGGAACCAGCTAGCTGTTAATAAGCACGTTTTTTTTCGTTAGAACATAGAGTTATGCCAAATGTAACTTGCTTATTTTTGGTGTTTTATCTATGTATTTTTATAATATTAAAAGTAGATAAATAATGTTAATGATAATTTCTCTAATCCTGTATAAACTTATTACCGATTCGCTATAAAGTATTCCCACTAGATATACAGAGTTATTAGATTTTTAATGTGTTATAACCTATTGAGATGGCAATGCCTCAGACTATTTTCCAATACAAAATCTGGAGAAGATTTGATTTAGTAGCTCTTCATCACAGTTTTTTCCAGTGATTTTGTTTAAATCATCAGCACATAATCTTAGATCTTCAGCCAGCAGTTCACCAGCACGAGTAACTTCAAAGGAGGCGGCAGCTTTCTTGAGAGTATTAATGCAACTCTCAAGAGCAGAAATATGCCTTTGCCGAGCCGTTATAGGATTATTCTTAGCATCACTTTCGGGTATCAGTGAATTTTTAAGGTGACGCTTGAGGTCAGAAATACCTTCGCCAGTTTTAGCTGATAAGGTATAAAACGATTGGCCGTTTTTTTGGTGTTCTCTCGAAGGGTGATCCGACAGATCTGTTTTATTAAAAATAATAGTTTTGCCTACCTCCTCCGGGATATCACGAAATTGTGCAAGAAGTAAATTCAGATCCAAATCATCTAAGTTTGGAATTTTTGAAACGTCAAAAACTAGTAGCACTCGATCGGCTTTGGAAGCCGCGGTAATAGTGCGAGTCACACCCTCTTGTTCGATTGAGTCATCGGTATCTCTCAAACCCGCAGTGTCTACGATATTTATAGGAATGCCGTCTAATTGAATTTCTTCACTAATTGTATCTCTAGTAGTTCCCGGGATATCGCTGACAATTGCTCTGTTGGTATACGTAAGGGCATTAAGGAGACTAGATTTCCCAACATTAGGCTCACCAGCTATAACAAATGTGGCTCCTTCACTTAATAGTTTCCCCTCCTGAGCAAGCGCCCTTAGAAGTTCGATTTTTTCAACCAAGTTAGCAACTCTTTTGCAAATGCTAAGGTCCTCCAGAAAGTCAATCTCTTCCTCTGGGAAGTCTAAAGAAGCTTCCACCATAATCCTCAGTTCTAAGATTTGTTTAGCTAGTTCTTTTACCCTCTCTGAAAACTCACCCTGTAAGGAATTGGCGGCACTTATTACTGCTCTTTCCGTTGATGCTCCAATTAAATCAGGGAGGCTCTCTGCTTGAGCCAAATCAAGTTTGTCATTAATAAAAGCTCGGAGGGAAAACTCACCAGGGCTTGCGAATCTGGCACCAAAATGACAGCAGGTGTTGAGGAGTGTGTCCAGTAGTGCTGGTCCACCGTGCGCTTGCAATTCTATGATGTCTTCACCGGTAAACGAATGGGGAGCTTTAAAGTAAATTAAGATCCCACTATCGACAGTTAGCCCGTCTTTATTTTTAAATTCCGTAAATTGAGCGTATCTAGGAATTAGCTTGGCAGATGTTATTTTTTTAGCAATACAGATGGCTTTTGGACCGGATATTCTGATAATACCAATCCCTCCATTACCAGCTGGGGTTGCTATAGCAGCAATTGTATCTCCAGATTTGTAGTTCACTGTTTTACTTATAAATAAGAGGACAGAAGGCTTTGCTTAAAGAAGCACACTTCTCAGGATCGCGCACTTTCTATTCTTTTTGTAATCACATATTGTTGAGCCATGGACAAGAGGTTATTGACCAACCAGTAAAGGACTAGGCCAGAAGGAAACCAGAGAAAGAAAAAAGTGAAGACTATCGGTAGCCACTCCATGATTTTTGCTTGCATCGGGTCGGGTGGAGGTGGATTAAGTTTCTGCATAGCCCACATGCTTGCACCCATTAACAAGGGAAGTACGAAATAAGGATCCATGACAGATAAATCTTTAATCCATAAGGCAAATGGTGCATGTCTTAATTCTACGCTCTCCATGAGCACCCAATAGAGAGCAATAAATACCGGCATTTGAATTAACATTGGGAGGCAACCACCCATGGGGTTGATTTTTTCTTTCTTATAAAGCTCCATCATGGCTTGGGATTGTTTTTGTTTATCGTCGGGGTATTGTTCTCTTATACTCAACATTTGCGGTTGGACTCGCCTCATATTGGCCATAGATTTAAAACTAGTCGCGCTAAGCTGAAAGAATGCTCCTTTAATAATTATGGTTAGTAAGATTATAGAAAACCCCCAGTTCCCCACTAAGCTATGGATCTTGTGTAGTAACCAAAATAAGGGTTGCGCGATCCACCACAGCCATCCATAGTCAACAGATAGATCTAGATATGGAGCTATTTCTTCCAAGCGGTACTGATCTTTTGGCCCTACATAAAATTGTGCGCCTACCGAGGACATTTCTCCTGGGTTGACTAGAGTAGTCGGAGCGGTGAAACCAGCAATGTTAAAGCCCGAAGCAGTTTGTCGAGTACTGTAATAATGTTTTTTTCCTTGGTAAGGAATCCAGGCACTGAGGAAATAATGCTGAACCATTGCAATCCAACCTTCAGAGCTTTGCATTTTCAAAGGTTCGTCAGCGATATCTTCAAAAGTAAATTTAGCAAATCGTTTGTCAGGAAGAGTCGTCGCAGCACCTAAGAAAGGTTGAAGTCCCATCCCCCCTTGATCATTAGCAGGTTGGGGCGATGAATCCCGTTTTATTTGTGCGAAGAATTGCGCCTCCCAAACTTGGTCTGACAGATTTTCTACTAAATATTCTACATCAACTAAGTAGTCACCTCGTCTCACCTTAAACCTTTTAGTGATTGATACTTGATTTTCTGTAACCCAGAGCAAATTAATTACAAGTTCATTTTCAGAGGGATCTAAAACAAATCTATTAGAGGTCGTGTTGAAAACGGCTCTGCCATCTCTTGTATCTATACCATTTTTCCCTGTTAAACCGCTTTGAGCGACATAAATTCGGCGTTTATTATTTTCCAGCAACTCAAACGGTTGATCTAGTTTTTCAAGAGAGATAGGGTACTTCTTTAATTTTGCTTCTGTGATGTCGCCACCATCTAGGTCGATTGTTAAAAAAAGAACATCGGTTTCAATTGCAATTGTCTCGGAAAAGCTAGAGACCGGAGAGCCAATTTCCTTAGATTCGGTAAGAACTTCTGGCAGTTCTTCAAAAGAGGATCGTCTTGGAGAAGTTTGAATTACAAAGCTTGAATCAAGATCCTTATCGGGGTAAGTTTGAGCGGCTAAAGGAGAAGCATTTTTTTGATTGTTATCTTTAACCTCCCGCCATTCTATTAATAATAGATAGGCAAGTATGGCCGTTACGCCTATCAAAATAAACCGCTGCATATCCATTAAAAGAATTCCTTTTAATTATCTCGTGACTTCTCTGGCACAAGATCTACTCCGCCCGAGTGCCAGGGGTGGCATTTAGCTAAACGACATAAAGTTAGCCATGAGCCTCTAAGGGCCCCATGGTCAAGAATGGCGTCTCGAGCATAATTGGAGCATGTGGGAGAAAAACGGCATTGGCCAGACAAATAAGGACTCAAGAAAAGTTGATACATATCTATACATTTAATAAGAAGGATACGCATTTACTCTCCTTTTTGAAGTCTCGTTAGCTTTTCTTAAGAGTTTGTCCAGTAGTAACTCTAATTTTTTGTAGAGATAGCCTGCCTCGCCTTGAGAGACTCCTCCACGAACTAAGAGTACAATGTCAAGGCGAGTTGTGACAGGAAACGTGGACTGCTTGCGAAACACTTCCCTCATAACGCGCTTAATTTTATTCCTGTCAACAGCACGTCGGATATAGCGTTTAGCAACGATCATACCAAGTCGATTTACCGGTGCTCCAGACGGCTTCGCCAGCAGCAATATCGAGCCACCATATTGTTTGCAGGTAGCTTCATTAAATACGCTAGAAAAATCTGTCGCGTTTTTTAGCTTGTGATGGCCACAAAATCTTAAGGTCACGTTTTAATTACTACAAGTTATATAACCAAGAAAGCTCAGGCAGAGAGACGTTTCCGACCCTTTGCGCGGCGTCGATTTATGACGCGTCTTCCACCATTTGTCGCCATCCTCGCGCGAAAGCCATGTGTGCGTTTGCGTTTTATAACGCTAGGTTGGAATGTTCTCTTCATATGCTTAGACTTATGAGTAGCAAATCAAGCTACTTTTTATTACGCCGGGCGCGGGATCATACATAAACTTCTAAGAATCTACAATAAAAAAGCAAATTCATGATAGTTTTAATTCATAAGCGAAGCAAGTTTTCCTTTTCTCTTAAGACTAACAAAAGCAGGTAATGTCGGATTGATAGTTTGTCAAAGATTTCGCATGGCAAGTGAGTTTCCTGGGTTGGCCCACAAAAAATAAAACACTTATTAACAGCTTTTCCACATAAATCAAGAGTATAGAAATTGTTTTTTATTTTCCAGTTTTAAGACTTCCACAATAGTGTAAGGTATTGAAATATATATAGATAGTCATTAATTATAAGATTAATATTTTTGTGGATAAGTTTGTTTGATGCGGTTATTATTTCTCCGAAGAGAACCATAAGGTGTATGCGTCTTTTGGTGTCTTTACCAGCTCAGAATATTGTGGTGCTGACACCTGAAGTCGGCTAAAGAGGTAATTTTGTCTAACGGCTTATGGCAGAGATGTTTTCACAGGCTCAAGAGCGAATTGCCAGCGCAGCAATTTAATACTTGGATCAAGCCCCTCGCGGCAGAAGAGAGCGATACTTGTATTCGCCTCTTGGCGCCAAATAGGTTCATTAAAAACTTTGTCCATGATAAATTTGTTGATCGAATTGAAGAGCTGATAGACGAATTTAATGGGTCGAGAGGCGTTTTTATCGAGCTCGATATTTTCGATGATCAAAGTGCCGATAGTCCGATGCCCCTTTCATCGTCACGGGCAGTTAATGGCAGGTCTTCCTCTCATGAAGAGGAAAGTTCAGGTAAAAATAGATCTTTGGGAGACTCGGACACTCAGGGTAGGGCGCCCTATCATCGACACAATCTCATAGCATCTTATAATTTCGACGCCTTTGTCGAGGGCAAGTCAAATCAGTTAGCTAGGGCAGCCGCACAGCAGGTTGCAGAAAATCCGGGTGAATCATACAACCCTTTATTTTTGTATGGTGGAGTTGGGCTTGGAAAGACGCATTTGATGCATGCAGTGGGTAATAAACTTCGCATTGAAAACCCCGGTGCAAGAGTGGTCTATCTTCATTCTGAAAAGTTTGTAGCCGACATGGTTAAGGCTTTGCAGTTAAACGCCATTACGGAGTTTAAACAGTTTTACCGATCTGTAGACGCTCTATTGATTGATGACATACAGTTTTTTGCGAAAAAGGATCGTTCGCAAGAAGAGTTTTTTCATACATTTAACGCACTTTTGGAGGGCGGTCAGCAGATGATACTTACTTGCGATCGATACCCCAAAGAAATCGACGGACTCGAAGAGCGTTTAAAATCAAGGTTTGGATGGGGGCTCACCGTAGCGGTAGAGCCGCCAGAACTCGAGACACGTGTAGCTATTCTGATGAAGAAGGCCACTGAGGTGGGTGTAGAGCTTCCGGGAGAGGCTGCATTTTTTATCGCTCAACGCGTGCGCTCAAATGTAAGGGAGCTCGAGGGAGCGCTAAAGAGAGTAGTTGCCAGCGCTCATTTTACCCGGCGTGCTGTCGATATCGAGCTGGTCAAAGATAGTTTGAGAGATCTAATAGCGCTTCAAGATCGTCAGGTCAGCCTAGAAAACATCCAAAGGACGGTGGCAGAATATTATAAAATTAAGATTTCAGATTTGATGTCTAAACGAAGGTCTCGTTCTGTCGCGAGACCTCGTCAGGTGGCAATGTCATTGTCTAAGGAGCTCACAAACCACAGTTTGCCAGAGATTGGTGAAAACTACGGAGGTCGTGATCATACGACCGTTCTGCATGCGTGCCGCAGGGTGTCTTTACTCAGAGAGAGTAGTTTGGATATTCGAGAGGACTATAAGAACTTGTTGCGCTTACTGACGACCTAGCTATGAAATAACCTGGGACTAGGCTTAGCTTTTTAGCCCTGAGGAAATTAAAATGAAATTTATGATCTCGAGAGAAAATTTGCTGGCGCCATTGAATTTGGTTGCTGGGGTGGTTGAGCGACGCCAGACGCTGCCCATCTTATCAAATGTCCTTATGGTCCTGGATAATGAGAGACTTTCGTTCACTGGCACTGATTTAGAAGTGGAGCTTATTGGGCGAGCGGTTATTAGTGGTGCACAGGGAAATATAGAGGTAACCGTTCCAGCTCGAAAGCTTTTAGACATATGCAAGTCGCTTCCGGAAGATTCTCAGATTGAGATAGTGGTCGAGGAAAACAAGGTAAAACTTAAATCTGGGCGCAGTAGGTTTACGCTTTCTTCTCTGCCAGCCAGTGATTTCCCAAGTATTGAAGATAGCATAGGAACTTCTCAGTTAATTTTAAAGCAGAGGATGCTTAGAAGACTTTTTGACCGCACTGGCTTTGCGATGGCGCAACAGGATGTCCGCTATTACTTGAATGGTATGCTAATTGAGATTTCAAATGGACAATTGAGGGTTGTGGCCACTGACGGACATAGATTGGCGATGTGCTCTCAGTCAATAGAAGTGAGTGATGAAACCAGTACACAGGTAATAATTCCTAGAAAAGGTGTGTTAGAACTTTCACGACTTCTTTCAGGAGATGGAGATGAAGAGGTGTCGGCAGTGATTGGTACCAATCATATTAGGGTTACATCTGAGAAATTTACCTTTACTTCTAAACTTGTGGACGGGAAGTTCCCCGATTATGAGAGAGTTTTGCCGAAATCAACCACCAACGAGCTTGTTGGAAACCGCTTGGACCTTCGTCAGGCTTTTCTTAGAACATCGATTCTTTCCAATGAAAAATATAGAGGGGTTCGAGTCAAACTTTCTCCCAGCTTAGTTGAGATTTCAGCGAATAATCCAGAACAGGAAGAGGCAGAGGAGTCTCTAGCGGTTGAATATGAAGGCGCACCCATGGAAATGGGCTTCAACGTCAGCTACCTTTTAGATGTTTTGGGTGTCTTAGAGGGTGAAAAAGCACGCATTTCACTGTCGGACCCTAATAGCAGCGCGTTAATAGAGGAGTCTGAGGGCAGCGATTCAGTATATGTCGTTATGCCTATGAGACTCTAAGGGGGCAAGCTCAATATTTGGTGTAGTGGAAGCTTGTTCGGATTGGGCGTTGATTAAAAACCTTAAGGTCTTTGGGTTAAGGAACTTAGTGGAGGCAGAGCTGAGTAGTTTAGACCGGGTCAATGTTTTGTACGGCGAAAATGGTGCCGGCAAAACAAGCTTCTTGGAGGCAATTAATATTCTAGGTGCCGGCAGGACGTTTAGAGACTGTAAAGACATTTCTTTGATTAGTAGCGGTAAGGAGTCTTGTTCCGTGATTGGCATTCTTTCCGAGGCAGCAACCAGGCCTCGCGAGATGGCTTTGGGCGTAAAGCGTAAAGTGTCAGGAGGCATCGATATTAGACTTGGTGGCCGCTCTCTCTCTAGTGTTACAGAGCTTTTGGGAACAGTGCCAGTCCAGGTGCTGAATGCGGATTCATTTCGGCTGCTCTCAGGCGAACCAGCTTATCGGCGTCGGTATCTGGACTGGGGTGTGTTTCACGTGGAACATGCTTTTTTTCCTGCATGGAGACAGTTTCAAAGATGTTTAAAGCAGCGGAATAGCCTGCTCAAAAGTGATAATATGTTAATTTCGGAGCTTGACATTTGGACAGAGGAACTTGCCAGTCTGGGGGAGGCAGTGTCGGGCTACAGACATGCTTATTTTTTGCAACTGGCTCAATATTTTAGTGACGTCTTGGCTCGCATAGCACCCAATATGAAGGGACTTAAAATTGAATTTTATCAAGGCTGGGGAAAGGGTGTTAAGTTGATAGATGCTATGCAAGAGCGAATTGGCAGCGACATGGCTCGTGGCTTCACGCATGTTGGGCCACAAAGAGCAGATTTGAAACTAACCTGGGATGGCCGTCCGGCGGCGGATACTCTTTCTCGGGGACAACAAAAACTTGTTGTTTGCAGCCTCAAGTTGGCCCAGGGTGTTTTACAGGTAGATTCTTTTCCGGGAAAAGCGGTGTATCTTATCGACGATCTCCCTTCAGAGCTTGATCCGGAGAATTTGTCCTTGATTTGCCACTTTCTGGCGGATTTGGACGCACAGATTTTTATTACCAGCGTATTGCCACTAAGTCTTCAAAAGGCATTTCCCGATGAAGTGCCGCTGACGATGTTCCACGTGGAACAGGGTAGAGCAGGTTCGGCTGCGGACAAAGTTAACTAGTTTTTAGGGGTTTAGAAGATAAATATGACAGAAAATGAGCAAAGCTACGACTCTAGCAGCATCAAAGTGCTGAAGGGATTAGACGCTGTTAGGAAGCGTCCAGGAATGTATATAGGCGATACTGATGATGGCACCGGTCTTCATCATATGGTTTTTGAGTTGGTAGACAATTCGATTGACGAAGCGCTGGCGGGATTTTGTGACAAGATAGTGGTGACCATCCATCAAGATGAAAGCGTTACGGTGAGCGATAACGGAAGAGGCATCCCAACTGAGATTCATGATGAGGGAGTATCCGCAGCAGAAGTGATAATGACAGTTTTGCACGCTGGCGGAAAATTTGATGATAATACCTATAAAGTGTCTGGAGGCCTTCATGGTGTTGGTGTCTCCGTAGTGAACGCTCTATCCGAACAGCTTCATCTGACAATTGAGCGAAATGGAGAGGTCTTTAAGCAGAGCTACAAAAATGGGGTTCCAGAGGCTCCTCTAGCAAAAACTGGCGTCTGTAGCGCCTCAGGTACAGCGGTTACCTTTTATCCATCTACGCAAACATTCACAAATATAAGGTTTCAATTTGACCAGCTTACTAAAAGACTAAGAGAGCTAGCCTTTCTAAACTCTGGTGTTGCAATTGAGATTGTCGACGAGCGTTCAGGCCGAAAAGAGGAATTCGTTTTCGATGGGGGTTTGGAAGCATTTGTTTGCTACCTAAACACTAATAAGGCCGCAGTGAATAAAATATGCCACTTTAAGGAAGATACAAAGGACGGCACAGGAGTTGAAATAGCGCTTCAGTGGAACGATGGTTTCCAGGAGGCTATTTATTGCTATACAAATAATATACCCCAAAGAGACGGCGGAACCCATTTGGCTGGCTTTAGATCAGCTTTGACGAGGACGCTAAATGCATATATTGAAAAAGAAGGCCTTTCAAAAAAAGCTAAGGTCAATACGACCGGTGATGATGCTAGAGAGGGATTAACAGCCATTATCTCTGTAAAAGTGGCAGATCCAAAATTTTCTTCTCAGACGAAAGACAAGCTCGTTTCCTCAGAGGTAAAGGCTGCGGTAGAGCAGTCGATGGCCAGCAGTTTTTCAGAGTTTTTATTAGAAAACCCGGCAGAAGCGAAATCTATAGTTGGCAAGATGCTTGATGCCGCGCGGGCTCGGGAGGCGGCACGCAAAGCAAGAGAGATGACTCGAAGAAAGGGAGCTTTAGATATCGCAGGACTGCCTGGGAAATTAGCTGATTGTCAAGAAAAAGACCCGGCTCAATCTGAGCTTTATTTGGTAGAAGGTGATTCCGCTGGGGGCTCAGCAAAGCAAGGACGTAACCGCCGCTTTCAAGCAATTTTACCGTTAAAGGGAAAGATTCTGAATGTAGAAAAGGCTCGATTTGACAAAATGCTAGGCTCGGCAGAGGTAGGAACCATTGTAACTGCATTGGGTTGTGGTATTGGTAAAGACGAATTTGATCCGGATAAGCTTCGATACCACAGTATTATCATAATGACCGATGCTGATGTAGATGGTTCTCATATCAGAACTTTACTACTGACATTTTTTTTCCGACAGATGCCAGAGTTGATTGAGCGCGGCCACATCTTTATAGCGCAGCCCCCTTTATACAAACTAAGCAAGGGAAAGCAACAGCAATATCTAAAAGACGATGATGCTCTCCAAAGCTTTCTCATGCAGTCGGCTTTAGAACAAGCAGCGGTTTACTCTAATCCAGATGCACCCCCGATTTCTGGTGAACAGCTAGAGGCATTAGTTGGTAGATATAGCCATGTTGAAAAAACTATTCAGAGGCTCGCGCGTAGATACCAGCCAGACTTCCTCAGAGCAATTGTGGCGCTGGGATATCTCTTGTCGGATGATCTGGAAGACCAGGAAGCCATGAAAAACAACGCTATAAAGATATGTGAGCACTTACATACCACTTGCTCTGAACCTGCTGAGTTTGAATCAGAGATTACACATAATCCTGAGACTAAAGACTATGTGATTATCTTTACGAAGCGTTCCAATGGTGTTGAAAGAATCTCTGAATTTGCAAAAGACTTTTTTTCTTCCGGAGAGTACAAGTCGATGCTAGCGCTGGGAAAAGAGATTGGTGATCTGCTATTGGAAGGAGGCTACTTCAGTCGAGGAGAAAAAAAATTCGCAACCCTAGATTTTTTTGAGGGAGTGCGTTGGTTATTGTCAGAGGCTCGCCGAGGATACTCGGTTCAAAGGTATAAGGGGCTCGGTGAGATGAATCCAGACCAACTTTGGGAAACGACTATGGATCCAGACGTTCGCAGTATGTCTAAGGTCACAATAGAAGATGCATTCACGGCTAATCTCACTTTTACCACGCTAATGGGGGATCAGGTAGAGCCTAGAAGGGATTTTATACAGGAAAATGCCCTAGCTGTTGCAAACCTAGATATTTAATTTAGGCTCGCGCCATTCGGTAATTCCTCCCAATTAGTGGCAATAGGGCTTTCACTTGGTCAACGCGGCGTTTATCGCCTTGCAATGTAATAAATTTTTCAGGGTTGTTTGGCGAACTCTCAATGAGCTAATGACAAATTTGTACTCAGAGGCGCCTTGGCTTCATTTGGGTCTAGAATCAAGGCTACAAGTATTAGTAAACTCTTGTAGCAGGGAGTATTTACATGATAAATCCCAACTTGAAAACTTATGGGAAGTATCGCGATGTCACTTTAGGCGGATGGGGGTAGATGGCAAATTCAATTACTTCCATACCGAACTTCACAGGATCCGTCCTCGCCTCATACCAAGAGGGTTATGTATTTGATCAGATGGAAGGTGCTGTAGATACGGCCATATATCTGGCCTCATTGGATTTACCGCTTGCCATCATTGGGCCTCGGGGCACTGGCAAGGGTTTTGTTTCACGTTTAATTCATGACGCGAGGAGTGGGCAGGATGAGGAGTTTAAATTTTTCGACTGTCGAGAATTTAAGGGTAAAAACTCCTCTTTGAGAACGCTGTCAATCTCGTTTCAGTCAACAATCTTAAAAACGCTGGTTTTTAAATCTCCGCACCTTTTACAGCTTGATGTGCAAGAGAGACTAGCTCGTTGTATAGCATCGCGCAGAATGATGCTTAAGAAACCATTTACCTACCTACCAAATTTTAAGTTTATAGCCTTATTTCCCTTACCGATGGAGCGTTTAATTAGGGAGGGTCTATTGCTTAAAAATCTAGCAAGTTGTTTTTCCGGTTACCCGATAATCGTGCCATCGCTTAATGAGCGCGGTCATGCGGTCCTGCGTTGGGCAGATAAAATTCTCATTCAGGAATCAGAGGCGCAAAACAAGAGGGTAAAAGGTTTTTCGCCAGATGCCCAGAGCGCCATGTTATACCATCCCTGGACAGGCAACATCTCTGAGCTACGTCACCGTATAGTCGATGCTTTAAAGTCTACATCTAGAGACTGGTTAATGCCGATAGATTTAGGTCTTAGAGCAGTAAAAGAGGACAATGAATTATCTAGGAGTAATGGTGACGGGATTTTTGATGAGATAGATAGAATTTTAGATCACAAAGAGGAATTTTCGCTTTCAGCCAAAGAAGAACTAGAGCTGGCCATTAAGAATTGGTGTGTCAGTTTAAACCCTGAAACAATAGTTCCCTTAGGCGTATGGTTACATGATGAATTAGTTCTTGCCGCAATAGCCCGTTACAAAGGCAGTCACCCAAAAGCTGCGGCGTGGCTGCAAGTGCCCTCCAGGAATGTTAGGCGCTGGATAATCGCTATAAAAGAGCGGGAAGAGGAGAGAAAAATAGCGCAGAACGCTAGCGATCACTCTCGGTTGATCAGAGAGTGGGTGCGTGAAATGCCACGTGAGGGACTGCCTCCGGCAAAAATTCTAGAGAACATGCTGGTTGAAGAGATACTTCACATAGATGGTAAATTTGATCTTACCTCGAGAGCAAAACTCCTAGGCGTGTCTATACCAACATACAGAAAAAAAGTTAAAGAATTGAATTTAGAAAAAAAGAGTACTAACAGGAACAAAAAGTGAAAAAA
>MDTB01035806.1_pt1 | contig 17924 bp, 14 predicted proteins | sample 811161 | NCBI WGS metagenome assembly MDTB01 (sample SAMN05326650, study PRJNA326480) | marine metagenome | isolation source: seawater | place: Mediterranean Sea | collected 2009
AGACGAAGCTCTTGATGATGGGGATATGATTTCACTGGGAGGTGAACAGATAAGAATTCTCAATGTCGGCGGGCATACTAAGGGACACATTGCCTATTATTTCTTTGAAAGTAGCTGTGCTTTTGTTGGTGACACTTTATTTATGTTGGGGTGTGGGCGTATGTTTGAAGGCACACCGCAACAAATGTGGTCGTCTCTCAAGAAAATAGCCAACCTTCCGCCTGAGACACTTATTTATTGCGCCCATGAATACACCGAGGCGAATGCTCGGTTTGCTGTGACAGTTGACCCCGGCAATCAAAACCTTGCCGACCGCATTGAGGACATTAAAACACTACGGTCTGAAGATAAACCCACCGTTCCTGCCTCTATTGCTGTTGAGCTTGCAACCAATCCATTTTTGCGTGCAGGGGATTCCGATATTCAAAACCATTTGGGCATGACAGGTGCGGATATTGTTGATGTATTTGCCGAGATACGTTCCCTGAAAGACAATTTTTAAGGCTCCTGTTTCATGCCAGTAGCAAATATCACGGTCGGGATATAATGGTCGAGACACACATAATGGCGAGTGGTGCGATTGCCGAGGAACTCTCTTGGGTTGACCCACTTGCTTATTTCTCAGCAATTGCCGAAACGCCCTATGCCATATGGCTAGATTCCGCTAATACGCAACACCCGGCCGGGCGTTATAGTTTTATCATGCATGATCCATTTGAAACTTTGACGCTTAAAAACCCGCCAGGGAACCCCTTCTCTGTTCTGAAAACCAAACTGGCGCAATGGCAAGAGGACTGGACAGGACTTGAGACGCGTTTGCCCAATGCCCCTCCATTTAAAGGCGGCGCGGCCGGCCTGTTTGGTTATGATTTAGCGCAAAGTCTTGAAAATTTGCCACCTCATCAACCACCCTATGCTGTTGACGATACCCAGCTTCCTGATATGGCGGTAGGTTTTTATGACCTCGTGCTAGGCTTTGACCACCAGACGCATCGTTGTTTTGTCTTTTCGACAGGTTTTCCCGCCCATGGAGCTGCAGAACGCAGCAATCTCGCCCGCCTCCAAATTGAAAATTTAAAAAAGACTCTGCATGGTCTGCCCAATATGCCTGCTGCGCATTTCCCGGCATCCGGCATAATGGATGGCAATATAACTGCCGATTTAGAAGCATCTGTTTTTAAGTCACGGGTACAAAAAGTCATTGATTACATTCATGCCGGAGATATTTTTCAGGCGAATTTATCCCACAGATTTAGCGGTCACCTTGCCTCAGATGACACGCCCTTAACCTATTACGCGCGCCTACGGCACATCTCGCCGGGGCCTTTTGCCGGATATGCCAATTTCGGCAACTGGGCTCTTGCCTCAGCCTCACCTGAACGGTTTCTGGAATGTAAACATCAGCGTGTAGAGACGCGCCCGATTAAAGGCACACGTCCTCGAAGTGAAGACCCTATAATTGACAAAGCATTGCTGGAAGAACTTAAAACCAGTCAAAAAGATAGAGCTGAAAATGTGATGATTGTTGACCTCCTACGCAACGATTTATCGCGGGTTTGCGAAGACGGGAGTATGAAAGTCTCAGCTCTGTGTGAGCCTGAAACCTTTGAAACGGTTCATCATCTGGTATCCATAATCTCAGGCAAGCTCCGCAGTGGCATGTCACCACCGGATTTGCTTGAAGCTTGTTTTCCAGGTGGCTCCATATCCGGCGCCCCGAAAATTCGTGCTATGGAAATTATCGCCGAGCTTGAGAATAACATCCGAGGGCCTTATACAGGCGCACTGGGCTATATCGGTTTTGATGGCGCTATGGATACAAATATTCTCATTAGAACCGCTATAATCCGTGACAAAAAAATCACCTTCCAAGTAGGCGGCGGAATTGTTGCTGACAGTCAACCCGAAGCGGAATATCTCGAAACACTCGATAAAGCCCGTGGACTTATAACGGCCATCGGTGCTGAAGCTGAGAGACGAGGAGATGAGAAAATATCATCATGATTTTAATGATTGATAATTATGACAGCTTTGTTCATACACTGGCGCGCTATATTGGAGAGCTTGGCCTTGACCGTGTGGTTGTGCGTCATGACGCAGTTGATATAACCGCCATTGAACAGTTAAATCCTGAGGCCATTATTATTTCACCCGGCCCTGCTACGCCTGAAAAAGCAGGTATCAGCATCGAACTTGTGCGTCAATTTCGCGGAAAAATTCCAATATTGGGGGTCTGTCTGGGTCATCAGGCGATTGCCGTAGCTTATGGCGGCTCAGTTGATCGCGCTCCACGCCCGCGTCATGGCATATCTGATAATATCCATCATGCGCAACATGCCTTATTCAACAATCTCCCGATGCCATTTGAAGCTGCGCGCTATCATGCGCTATGCGTTACTCAGACACCTGAAGGACTGACTGAAATTGCACATTCTCAAGATGGGGTTGTGATGGCGCTGGCAAATGATGCCGATAAAGTTTACGGCTATCAATTCCATCCTGAAAGCATTCTAACGCAAAATGGGCATCACCTGCTGTCCAATTTTTTCACTTGTGCAGGCATTATTCATGATGCTTTTACATCTGATGAAATGCCGGAAATGATTAAGGCTGGATAAGACATGATATGGTTGAACGGCAATTTTGAGAACTCCGGCACAATCTCTCCAACAGACAGAGGTTTTCTGCTCGGTGACGGGGTTTTTGAAACTCTTTATGCGACCGGTATTGGGGTGGTTTATTTTGATCAACACTGGCATCGCTTGACCACTGCGCTCGACCTTGTTGATATAAACATTCCCTATTCCCCCAATGATATCCAGAGCGTCTGCCAAGATCTTATCAATCACATGCACAGTGTAACTACAGGTGAAACTAATACTGATCAATCACAGTCTTTTGTGTTGCGGCTCTCCGTCAGTCGCGGCAATGGAGGGCGCGGTCTGGCTATCAGCCAGGATGCACAACCTAACTGGCTCCTTACAGCCGCTCCCTGCCCACCACCACCAAAGTCAGTAACTTTGCATGTCAGCACCCTATGTCGCCCTTCTGCGAATCTGACAAGCAGAATTAAGTCACTTTCTTATATGGATAATATCCTCGCCCGAAGAGAGGCCACCTCTGCCGGGGCTGATGAAGCTTTGTTGCTTAATGAAGCGGGGCTTGTGTGTTGTGCTGCCGCATCAAATATTTTTATCTTTAAGAATAATAATTGGATTACCCCACCGATAAGTGATGGGACACTGGATGGCATTATCCGGGGGGAAATATTGAATATGGGCAAACTAGATGGCGCACCGATAAGAGAAGAAAGCCTGACTCTGGCTCAAGTTCAGGAGGCTGATTACATATTTATTTGTAACAGTCTTACAGGTGCAGTCCCGGTAGTAGAAATAAATGGTCTGCCAAAAGAAAAATCGCCCGCGATGCAGGCGATTTCAGAAATTCATAAATCAGAAAAAGTTATTGATACTTAGTCTTTTGGCTCAATAACCTGACGTCCACGATAAATGCCGCTTTTCAAATCAATATGATGAGGGCGATGCAATTCGCCGCTATCCGGATTTTCGACATAAGTAGGGTTTTTCAGCGCATCAGAAGCACGTCGCATACCGCGTCTGGACGGTGTCGTTTTTCGCTTTGGTACAGCCATTTTTAAACTCCATAAAATAGTTGAGGTTTTATAGGGCAGATGCAGTGAAACGTCTACCCCTATTGCCCGCTATTTACGCAAAACCTGCCAGATGGTTCCACTCTTTCCCTCAGCAAGGATATATAAGCTCCCATCAGGGGCAGTTCGTATATCACGAAGCCGTTCATTTATGTCCTCAAATAGCGTTTGTTGGGTGCCGGGTTGCCCATCCTGCATTTCCACCTGATAAACATTTTTAAACCTTAAACTGGTCATGAACAAATCCCCTTGCCATTCAGGGAACATATCACCCTGATACAAGGTCATGCCCGATGGTGCGATTGAAGGATCCCAATAGATCAAAGGCTGTTCCATGCCCGGCAAGGATGTATAAGGCGAGATTTTTGCTCCGCTATAATCAATTCCATAGGTAATTGCAGGCCAGCCATAATTCACACCGGGGCGCATCAAATTAAGCTCATCGCCGCCGCGCGGCCCGTGCTCATGCGTATAAATCCGGTTTGATTGCGGATCATAGACGACCGCCTGAGCATTACGATGCCCATAACTGAAAATTTCCGGTTGCACACCGGATTGGTTAACAAATGGATTATCGGAAGGTACGCCGCCCGTTTCGGTCAGACGCAGAATTTTTCCTGTGCTGGAACCTAAATCCTGCGCCTTTTCACGCTCATCAAAAGCATCACCATGCGTGAGGATAATTGTCCCATCATTCAAAAACACAAGTCTGCCACCATAATGCACAGGGCGATTGCGGTTTTGGGTTTTATAAAGTGTTTCAGGACTCACGAGCGCATCATTCTCAAGGCGGGCGCGCATTAACACCAAATGATTGGCATCGGATGTCCCCGCAGCATAAGTCAGATAGACAAGATTATTTGCAGCGAAATCTGGGTGCAGAACAACATCCATCAAACCTCCCTGCCCCTCATAAAGGACGTCTGGAACATTTAGTATAGGGTCAGATACCTTGCCGTTACTCACACGTCTAAGAGAACCTGAAAGCTCCGTCACCAGCAAATCACCATTAGGCAGGAAAGCCAAACCCCATGGCATATCCAGTTCATCAGTGATTTTCACCAAACGGTAATCAACTGCTGATGCCGGTTGTTCAAAAACCCCAACGCCAAAAAAGAAAAAAGCTAAAATTATTCTTGCAAGATATTTCATATTAATCATATTTCCGGATATAAATTACGTCTGTCCATTTTAAAAGATAGTTATGACAAAGATTATAAAATCAATTTTGACACTCATCTACGCTTTTGTTCCCGCAACGGTGATACTAAACCTTCTGGGCATTTCATTGGTAACCAGTTTTGCCATGATGGAGATCATTTACATGGGTATTGACGTACCGAATAATGTCTGGATGGCAACAATCAGTCATGATCTGGTGCATCTTTCTCCCCTCTACTCAACCATATTTGGGATTGGATTGATTATTTCCCTAATTGTGGCAGCGCAGATATCAAGGTTTTTAACCCTCAACAGGTATTTTATAGACGTCACGGCAGGTATTGTCTCAGCCATTACCGCTCTGACATTGATGAACAACCTGCTCGGTGTAACCCCTATAGGCGCATCCCGAACCATGACTGGACTACTCGCCTTATCTGCATGCAGTGGGCTGGCGGCTCTCACCTTCAGCTTTATTAGACGCAAAACAGCATCTTAGTATCATCTGGACTTAAGAGGCTTTAAATTCCAACCTTCTTTGATGCAGGAGAGGCTCGGTATAGCCGCTTGGCTGTTCTTTGCCTTTGAACACCAAATCACAAGCCGCCTGAAAAGCAATACTACCCTCAAAATTACCTGCCATTGGTTTATATTCTGGATCACCTGCATTCTGACCGTCCACAACAGCAGCCATGCGTTTCATGGTTTCCATCACCTGCGCCTCATCAACAATACCGTGATGCAACCAGTTCGCCATATGCTGGCTGGAAATCCTCAGTGTAGCGCGGTCTTCCATCAGGCCGACATTATGAATATCCGGCACTTTAGAGCAGCCAACACCTTGTTCAACCCAGCGCACAACATAGCCAAGAATACCTTGTGCATTATTATCCAATTCCTGCTGAATGTCCCCTTCACCCCAATTTGGGCGCTCGGCAACCGGAATGGATAAAATATCTTCAATTGCAGCACGTGGGCGCGACGCCAGAGTGTCTTGAACCGCGTTCACATCCACCATGTGATAATGAAGCGCATGAATAGTTGCCGCAGTCGGCGACGGTGCCCATGCACAATCAGCCCCGGCGTTTGGATGACCTATTTTGGTATTCAGCATATCCGCCATCAGATCCGGCATTGCCCACATTCCTTTGCCAATCTGTGCCTTGCCTTTAAGCCCGCATTCAAGCCCGACATCCACATTCCAATTTTCATAAGCCGTCAGCCATGACGACGCTTTCATATCCGCTTTACGGATCATTGGCCCGGCCATCATGGATGTATGAATTTCATCGCCTGTGCGGTCGAGAAAACCTGTGTTGATAAAAATTACACGCTGTTTGGCAGCACGAATACATTCTTTGAGATTAAGGGTCGTGCGGCGTTCCTCATCCATAATTCCAATTTTTAACGTTAGCGGCTTGAGACCAAGCTCTGTTTCCACATCGGCAAAAAGCTGATTACAAAAAGCCACTTCTTCAGGCCCATGCATTTTCGGCTTCACAATATAGACCGAACCAGCAGGGCTATTTTTTGCGGCGGCATCAGCTTTATTCAAATCATGCCAAGCCAATAGGCCGGTCATCAACGCATCCATGATGCCTTCAGGGATTTCATTGCCGTCTGCATCCAGAATGGCGGGGGTGGTCATTAAGTGCCCGACATTTCGGATAAGCATGAGGCTCAGCCCTCTTAATGTCACCGGTGCGCCACTGGCAGTCATATAATCACGGTTTTTATTCAATGACCGGGTGATTGTTTGACCACCCTTAACCATGTCACAGGCCAAATCCCCGCGTAATAGACCTAGAAGATTACGATAAGTCTCTACCTTATCCTCAGCATCCACAGCCGCGACAGAGTCCTCACAATCCATAATTGTTGTTACTGCTGACTCCAGTTCAACATCTGCAATGCCTGCCGGGTCATCCCGACCAATCGGATGCTCGCGGTTAATGATAATATCAATATGCAGATCATGGTTGCACAACAAAAGAGAAGTTGGTGCATCAGCAGAACCTTGATAGCCGATAAATTTTTCAGGCGAGACAAAAAATGTCAAATCGCCAGATGAGAGAGTTGCCTGTAACACGCCATCCACAATTTGATAAGCGGTAACATCAGCATGGCTTGCATTTTCAAGTCCGACGAAATCATCGAGGAACGCTTTGGCGCGCTTAATAACTTCAGCGCCACGCAAAGGATTATAACTTCCTTCTGGTACTAAATCGCCTTCACGGGAGATGACGTCTGTACCATAAAAAGCGTCGTACAAACTGCCCCATCTTGCATTGGCAGCGTTCAACGCATATCTGGCATTTTTAACCGGCACAACAAGTTGAGGGCCGGCAATATCAGCAATTTCAGGGTCTACATTATCCGTCTCAATTGAAAAAGCCTCACCTTCGGGCAGAAGATAACCAATATCTTCAAGAAACTGACGATAGGCCGCCGTATCAAATGCCTGTCCTGCACGACCGGCAAGCCACTCATCAATTTGTTTTTGCAACGCATCACGCTTTGCCAGCAATTCCTTATTGGTCAGGGCATGTTTAGATAGGATATTTGAACAGGCTTGCCAGAATTGTTCTGCTGAAATGTCTAGTCCTTGTGTGGCTTCATTGGCGACGAAATCAACTAAGAGTTCATCAACGTGTAAATCATTAATAACTTTACGATTTTGCATTTGGATTACTCGGATTATTTATAAATAAAAGCTCCATACGATATACTTTTTTTAATATGTGAAGTAAATTTAAATGGTGTTGATAAAATGTCTTATTTATCGAGGCTGTTCAGCAAGTCTACGCGGTCGGCAAAAAACCGTTTTCCGGAAATATAAAGTAACGGGATACCGGACGCTGCCAGCACAGAAAAAACAATAAGTGTGATTGTGTAAGGTTCTGCAACATTATTATTAACGAGTACATCTGCCAGAATACCAGCAAGCGTCCCACCAACACCCAGGCCGACAAGATTCATGGTTAAGATGTAAAAAGCAATGAGCGTCGCTTTGTATCTGGGGGATGATAATTCCTGCACGGTCGAAAAACTTGGGCCATATATGAGACCCAATTGAAAATAAGCGGCAAACATCCCAACCCAAAAAATTGGCGCATTCGGGTCGGCGAGACGATACATCAGACCAATTGGAAATAAAATAAGAAATGCCCAAAATAAAAACATGGGCCGGCCGCTATTGGTTTTTTTCTGCCAGATGTCACCAAGCAGACCACCCGCAAGATTACCCGTGATGCCGGCAAATACTGCAATCCAACCTGACTTCACAAGAATATCGGATTTCTCAAAACCTCTTTCCTGTACTAACCAGAGTTGCTCAAAAGCTGCTGCCCCGAGCATAAAATGGAACGTCACACCCGCAATAATGACATAGCGAAGCGAGTCGTATTGCTTAATAAGCCTCATAATATTTGAAACAATCTCTTTAAAAGGCATTTTTTCAACATTTTGAGGGTCTGACGTAAGCCCCTGACGCGGTGTTTCAGGAAGGAACAACACAAACAGCGCGATGACAACGCCGACAGCGCCAATCAACAGGAAACACATACGCCAGCCAATCAACGGGCCGATATATCCTGCAATCAAAAGGCTGGTGGCAGTCCCAAGCGGCACACCCAAATAATATATGCCAGATATAAGACCTAATTCGGCCTTGTTGTATCTATCTGATAAAAGCGATAGCGACGTCGGCGTTGCAACACTTTCCCCCACACCAATCAGCATACGCGGTATCAGCATCGCTGTGAAACTCCTCGCCATGCCGGAAAATGCAGTAAACAGACTCCATAAACCAAGCCCAAATGCCAGAAGCCGTGGCCTGTGCAGTCTATCGGCAAGTGTGCCCATAAACAGACCCATTATCGAATAAAACAAAATGAATGAAAGGCCAGTCAGCAGACTGTATTGGAAATTACTCAAATCCAGATCCGGCTTTATATCATTTGCAAAGCTGGCAATGAGTTGCCGATCAACAAAATTCAAAATATTGATGAAGGTCAGTAGCGCCAAGAGCAAATGACTGCTCATGCGTGACCCGGTATCTGTTTGTGAAATCTGCGACGAGTTATTATTATGCGACAAATTATTTCTCCTGAAACAGATTAAATAATTGATATGATTTACCTTTGCCGACTAGGATTGATAAGTAAACATCTATTAAGATTGGATGTCATTTATCAGAAGGCATTCTCATGAGTTCAGCACCGATTGAAGATGAACAAAATCTCTTAGACTTAGTTAACCGTCCCAATATGGATAATTTTATTTGGGATGATCCTTTTCTTTTGGAAGATCAACTCTCCAATGAAGAAAAAATGTTCAGAGACTCGGCGCGCGCATTTGCCAATCAACATTTGGTGGAGAAGGTTCGTAAGGCTTATGAGGATGAGATCGAGGATACTGAAACCATCCCACTTATGGGTAAGGTTGGTTTGCTCGGCGTCACATTGCCGGAAAAATATGGCGGCGTCGGCGCGAATTATGTTTCCTATGGTCTGGTTGCCAGAGAAATTGAACGCATTGATAGCGGCTATCGCTCCATGATGTCGGTTCAATCCAGCCTTGTTATTTACCCTATCTATGCCTATGGCAGCGACGCACAAAAAGATAAATATTTGCCGAGCCTTGCATCCGGTGAAAAAATTGGCTGCTTTGGCTTAACCGAACCCGAAGCCGGTTCTGACCCTGCAGGGATGAAAACCGTGGCTGAAAAAACCGACAATGGCTATAAAATCACTGGATCAAAAATCTGGATTTCCAATGCCCCGATTGCCGATGTGTTTGTTATCTGGGCAAAATCGGCAGCACACAACAACTCCATTCGGGGTTTTGTGCTTGAAAAAGGCATGGTAGGTCTCGAAGCCAAGAAAATCCATAATAAGCTTTCTCTACGCACCTCCATTACAGGTGAAATCATCATGAATGATGTTGAAGTTAGCGAAGATCACCTCCTTCCCTTCGTAGAAGGGCTGAAAGGCCCCTTTGGGTGCCTTAACAGGGCACGTTATGGCATTAGCTGGGGATCCATGGGTGCAGCAGAGTTTTGCTGGCATGCGGCGCGTGACTATGGCCTGAACAGAAAACAATTTGGCAAGCCATTGGCGCATACACAATTGTTCCAAAAGAAACTGGCAGATATGCAAACTGAAATTGCACTGGGTCTTCAGGGCGCCTTGAGACTTGGGCGGATGATTGATAATGCCAATGCCGCACCGGAAGCCGTCAGCCTCATGAAAAGAAATAATTGCGGTAAAGCGCTGGATATTGCCAGACAGGCCAGAGATATGCATGGCGGCAATGGCATTTCATCTGAATATGATGTCATGCGTCATCTGCAAAACCTGGAGACAGTGAATACTTATGAGGGGACGCATGATATTCATGCGTTAATTCTGGGTAGATCGCAAACCGGCGCACATGCATTCTTTTAAGCCTAATCAAGCATTTTCAAATTTTAAACAAAAAAAGGGCGGCTCGAAAGCCGCCCGATTAATACTAATAAATTTGATTTATTAGAATTTTTTGCCGATTGAAATACCAAACATTCTAGGCTCATTAGGATAAAGGGCATATTGGCCACTTATACCTGGAACAGGGAAAGAAGTCTGAGGGTACTCATCTTCAGTAATGTTACGCCCATAAATCAGAACATTCCAACCTAGATTTTCATCACTAATACCGATACTCGCATTAAGTGTTTCAACCTTTCTGGAAACAATTTCTGAAGGAACATTATTTGTGGCTTGAATTTCATCTTCATACACAAATTCAGCTCTAACAAAACCACCAATTGAATCTGTAACATCAAAGTTATATGTCGCAGAGGCTGTAATTGCCAAATCAGGAACACCTGCAGGTGTTAAACCGGTAAAGCTTATGCTTGTTTGGCGACCTAAGGTTGGATCATTTGGATCACGGAGGGGACAGTTATCTGATGCAGGTGGTAACCCAACAGCATCACATGGTCCAGCTGTCCACTCAGTAAAGACAGCATCAATATAAGAGGCTGACAGTGTCGTTACTAAATCTTCTGTAAGGTAAAATAGGCTATCAATTTCTATACCTTCGTGAGTTTGCTCTTCAACATTACCCAAAATGAACCCAGTACCTACAAAAGTATTGTCCTGAAGGTCTTTAACGGATTGCTGAAACAAAACTAAATTCAAAAAACCGTTGTCAAAAGTTCGCTTATAACCAAACTCAATGTTCTCTACATCTTCCGGTCTAGCTGAGTACCTTTCAGAGCTGAAAGGGGCACCAGGTGGAACGGCTACATTACTGCTCATGCTGACTGAGGATGCTTTAAAACCGGTCGAATGAGACACATAAACTGTTGTGTCGTCGTTCAAGTCATAGATGGCTTTAAAAGAATGAGTAATGTCATCTGAACTGAAACTTCCATCTTCAGTGCTACTTGGGTAGTTCGGAAACGGAGGGAAGATTTGAAGTGCTGACAGTGAACGGGTAGCTGGGTTTAGAAAAAATGGAACAGCTGCGAATGCATCATCAGTAGTTACATTGGCAGTTAAATCTTTAGCATCATCATTATAAGCACCAGCAACACTTATTGTAAGCGCGTCAGTCACATCATAATTAATTTCTGCAAACAATGATATGGCTTCATTTTCCATTGTAAACAACTCATTTTGCAGGCCTGTACCTGGTGCAAAGAATGAAGCTTGTGTGGCAGTAATTATGCCCTGAGCTACCTGAGCATAAAGTGCATCAACGGCAGCTCCATTTCCCGTTGGTACTCCTTGGAGCAATGCACCAACTTGAGTAGTAGTAACTGGAACTGCCAAAGTGACGCCCGCAGGAAGAGCACCAGACAGAGCTTGATTGGTTGCACTTAAATTGGATAATGTCGCAACAGCGCCAGCACCAACTCCACCTGCAACTGCCGCAAGGCTAGTATTTGAACCCTGCAGAAGAAGATCAAAAGTAGTATAGGCATCTGTTCTATAAATGACATTTCTGTCGTGATCTATACTTTCATCCTGATAGAAGGCCCCAACCAACCAAGACATGGGTCCATCAGTGTCGGACTCTAATCTAAATTCTTGCGTGAAAGTCTCAAACTCGTCAGTTATGCCGTTATCGATAACATCATATCCACCGAAATCAACATCACCAAATACAAAGTGATCACTTTCTCTATATGCGGTAATTGATTTAAAAATCATTCCGCCCATGTCAAGCTCCGCGTGAAGAGAAAATCCATAATTCTCTAAGTCTGCAACTGGGTCTTGGTTTAAATATACATTATATGAATACGGATCAGCAGGATTTACTATTGATGTAGTAACCCCCTGACGCGCCGACGAAATTTGGTTTAGTCCCAGCGCAATAGGTCCATGTTGAGTATGAGTAGCTGTGCAGCACTTTTCATCTGCCTCATCATAGTCGGCAATGAAACGAAGAGTAAGTTCATCGCTTACCTCTGACAGGATTTGACCACGAACTGCCAGTCTATCTCTGTCGTTGATTTCTGTACCTAATAAAAGGTTGTCAGTATATCCATCTCTGGTCATTGAGCTTGCTGAAATTCTAAAGGAAGTTTTGTCTGAAAGAGGGCCGGTTATACTTCCTTGAAGTTTGACGAGACCATAATCACCGCCGGTTACTTCAATTCTACCACCAAATTCATTTTCAGGTTTTTTGGTTGTTACACTAATCACACCTGCAGAAGAGTTTTTGCCAAAAAGAGTAGACTGAGGACCTTTAAGAACTTCAACTCTCTCAATGTCAAAATAGTTACCTAATGCAGACTGGTTTCTTGAAATCATAACGCCATCAATAGATATTGCAACAGCAGGCTCCACGCCCGGGTTATTTGCACCATTACCAAAACCTCTAATCAAGAATGTGTTTTGGTTAGCAAATTGTTGTTGGTTGATCTTAAGAGAAGGAACAGAATTCTGTAATGCAAGCACATCATTTATCTGAAGCTGCTCAATGTCAGCCTCAGTTGTAATTGATATTGCTAAAGGCGCATCTTGAAGAGTAGTGGCTCTTTTAGTGGCAGTAACAATTATTTCATCAAATTGTGCGCTGGCTGTCTCCGAAAGAAAAAATACGGTTAGTAAAGCAAGGCTAGTAAGCCTAAATAAAACTATTTTATTCATTGGGTCTCCCCCCTAGATTTAACTGTTGTCAGACTATCTTTCGAAAATAAAAAAACCACCTTCAAATGTAGTCTTTGAAATATCATATATTCTATGTTGCAAATTTACATCTATAAAAATTATTAGTAAACCTCAAATAATCCTGCTGCCCCCATGCCACCGCCAATACACATTGTAACAACTACATTTTTGGCTTTACGGCGTTTACCTTCCAAGAGCGCATGGCCCACAAGACGCGCGCCGGTCATGCCGAATGGGTGACCAATAGCGATAGAACCGCCATTAACGTTGAGTTTTTCATTATCAATGCCAAGTCGGTCTCTGCTGAAGAGCGCCTGACTTGCGAAAGCTTCATTCAGCTCCCAGAGGTCAATATCATCAACTGTAAGACCTTTGCGTTCCAACAGGCGTGGGACAGCGAAAACCGGACCAATACCCATTTCATCCGCCGCGCAACCTGCTACCGCAAAACCACGGAAAGCGCCGAGTGGCTCTAAGTTTCGCTTCTCGGCTTCTTTTGCGTCCATAACCAAGACTGCCGCCGCACCGTCAGATAATTGTGAGGCATTACCGGCGGTGACGAATTTATCCTCGCCGCGAACGGGTGTTAAAGAAGAAAGGCCCTCAAGCGTTGTTCCTGGACGGTTACAATCATCACGATCAACAACAGCGTCGACAATGCTTTCTTCGCCCGTCTCTTTATTTACAACTTTCATTTTGGTTTCCATTGGCACAATCTCATCTTTGAAGAGATCGGCTTCCTGAGCAGCTGCCATACGTTGCTGGCTTTGTAGCGCATATTCATCTTGGGCCTCGCGAGACACATTATAACGCGCGGCAACAATGTCAGCTGTTTCAATCATGGGCATCCAAAGAGCCGGATGCGTTTCCATCAGGCTATCCTCAGTAAAATTATTCATATTCGGACCCTGCATGGTGACCAGAGAAATCGACTCGACACCCGCGCCAATTGCCATCGGGACATCTTCAGTCAATATTTGACCGGCTGCCATCGCAATCGTTTGAAGGCCTGATGAGCAAAAGCGATTTACCGTAACGCCACTGACCGTATCCGGACAGCCGGCGCGCATGGCAGCAAGACGCGCAACATTCTGGCCGGTAGCCCCTTCCGGATAACCACAGCCCATTACTACATCTTCAATTTCGCCCGGTTCAACACCGGCACGTTCAATCACACTTTTGATGACATGACCGCCCATTGTGGCGCCATGCGTCATGTTAAATCCACCCCGACCCGATTTTGCCAATCCGGTACGGGCGGTTGATACAATCACTGCTTCTTTAGTCATAAATTCCCCCATTGAGTTAGGCGCATCATGCATATTTTAAGCTGCAGACACAATAATGATTTCGCCTAGATAGTTAAATTTCTCAAATATGCCGCTAAGTGCTTGACAGCCAAAAACTCTGATTTAATTATGGAGATGTTATGGAAATTGGACTCAATTTAGATAATCAGTTCGACAATCATCCAATGTACAACTTTGAAGTTCGTCCACTCGAATTTGATATAGAAAATCTTGAGAGTGATAAAATTGTGTGGAGCAAAAGCTCACCTGAATTTGTAATATTTATAAATGCTTTAGGTCTACACGTCCCCTATTTTGAACGTTATCTCATTAATACGATGAATAGCGTCAGGAATGATATTAAAGACGAGAACCTTCGTCGTGATGTCGCCGCTCTGATAGGTCAAGAAGCTTATCACGCAAAAAATTTTTTAACCTTTAACCGTAAATTGTCAAACCGCTATCCAACTCTCAATAAAATTGAAAGTCATTGTAAACATTTCTTTCGGGATGCTGCAAAACATGACAGTCGCAAACGCAAGGTTGGATTTACTGCCGGATACGAGACATTTACCTTTATAGCCGGGCTCATAATTTTAAATAATTATGACAAGTGGATGGCTGACTCCAATCCGGTCATGAAAGCATTATGGATCTGGCATCAAGTTGAAGAAGTTGAGCACGGCGCAGTGGCATTTGATGTTTACCGCGAACTTTATGGAGATTACGAATGGTACCGAAAGTACATGGTACTCCTTGCAGGTTTGCACATCTTGTCAGAAAATTTTAAAGCCTACATCCATATGATCCGCCAAGAAGGCTGGCTTAAAAACCCGATAAGGGCATTCAAATCCTTAAGCTTCTTATTCTCAACACTATGCAAAATGGCCTTTCAGACCTTGCCCGTTCTGAAGAAAAATTATGACCCACGTAAACACCCTATGGCTACTTCCAAACAGAGCCCCATTGCAGTTGCTTGGCGTCGGTTTGAAAAAAAAGGCGGTAATGTATTAGATATTGACCGCGAAGCCATGCGATCAATCCTGAAACTGTAGATAAACTTTTCCAAAGTGAGTGCTAATTGGAGGCGTATCAAAAACAAATTGTCTTAAATGCGCTGATATTGCTTCTATTAGGCCTTCTTGCGGGTGTCTTTCTTGTTTTCAGCCTCATAGGCGGTGTGGAAATTCTTCCAAACTTATTTATCCCAATTCAAGCTTTCGGCACAACTGAGGGCTGGGTGCGCGCTCACTCGGGAGGTATAATGAACGGACTAATGCTAATAGCTTTTTCCTACATTCTACCTCATTGCGGCCTGGAAATTAAACGTATTCAATTTTATGCAAAGGGCATTATTTTTGCCGGATGGGCTAACACAATTTTCTATTGGGCAGGTAATTTTTCAAATAACCGTGCATTGTCATTTACCGGCAATAGATTAGGATTATCAAATGTAGTTGGTTTGTTGGGCTACACAGTGGCTTCAATTGCTGCTGTGGTAACGATCTACATCGTGGTTCAAATGATTAGAGGTTTTATTTCCAAACCATGACTGAAACATTGTTTCTGTTATTTGAATGATTACTAAAGAAATTTTTTCGTCTAATCTAACAAAATGAAGTGCTGTTTGACCTAACTTATTGTTCTAAAGAATTGAGCCAACGCTTTTTAAATTATTTCTACTAATATGAGGTTTAAGTAAAAATGAAACATGTATCCAGATTAATTTTTTTCTCTTTTTTGTTAACCTCATATTTAACAGTTTTTCAATTTAGCGCTTATTCTGAACCACATAGTCATGGCGCTCATCGTCATGGCGCTCATCCTGGCCTAAAAAAACACGTTCAACAATTTAAGAACGCAGAATTAATTGAAGTAGCAAAAGGTGTATATTGGGCACAATTTTTTGATTACTCTAATTATGGTTTTATTGAAGGTGACAATGAAATCTTAGCTGTAGATTGTGGGTGGTGGCCCAGCGCAACACAAAAAGCTTTAACTGAATTAAGAAAACAAACAAAGAAACCGATTACCCGAATTGTTTTCACACACGGGCATGCAGATCATGTGGCTGGATGTAGTGCTTATATTAATGAAGGTAACGTTAGAGAAATTATTTCATCAGAGGATTATATTCGTTACCGCGATGAAATGATAACGACGCGTCTCCCATTCATCGCAAGACGAGCAACCGATCAGATGGGATTATTATTACCGAAATCTCTCGCCGGTGACATTGGAACTGGGGTCGGCTTTGCCGCATACGGCGGCAAAGCAAGCTATTTCCCCCCTACAAAGCTTATCCAAGGTGGCGACACCCTAAGCTTTGACGGATTAGAGCTTGCTGTACTTGAAGCTCCGGCGGACATAGATGATCACATTGTATTTTTTGATGAGAAACGAAAAATCCTCTACGCAGGCGATAGCTATATAAATGTTGGGCCACCTGTAGCCTCACCACGCAATGAAAAAGGGCGTGATCCCATAAAATGGATGAATACGTTAGATATGTTTTTGTCACTTCAACCCGAGATAGTGTTACCGGGCCATGGTAAATATGATAACGACAAGGCTAAAATAGCGTCACTCCTTAAAGACAGCCGCGACACAATTAAATTCATAGACGATTATATTGTAAGAGGATTAATTAATGAAATACCTCGTGACGAACTCATAGCTGATATAAAACTGCCGGATAATCTTGCCTCTAATCCAGAACTGCAGTTTTACTATCATAGCCTAAAGTGGGTAGCCCGAGGCGTATACACCAACTATGCAGGCTGGTACCGTGACGATATTCGAGATTTATTTGAGACACATCCAACTACGGAAGCTAAAGAATTGGTTGGACACCTCGGCGGGCCGGATAATGTCATAAAAATTGCTTCAACATATAGAAACAAAGAACAATACGGTTTAGCGGGAAGATTACTGGGAACAACGCATATAGCTTTTCCGGATCACCAAGGTGTCAAAGAAATGCTGATTGATACTATGCGCCAAGAAGCTTTTCGATCTGAAAGTTCAAGTCAAAGAAACTACCTACTCACGAGTGCAGCTAAAATTGAAGGGACCTATGACAAGTCGCAAATGAGGCCATTTATAGGTTTCAAAAATTTACTTGAGTCAGTTCCTAATAAAAAATTAGTTGAATTTTTATCCATACGTATAAACCCGAACAAAATACAAGAAGCTCTCGATGAGAATGAAGCGAACGCGATCCGTCTCAAAGTTCTTCCCGATGCTGATACATTTGCTTTGTACGCCGGAAATGAAGTCATAGTAGTCTCAGATCATCTTGAAGGCGCATCTGATATAGAAGTCAGTATTACTAAATCCGATTTAGTTGCACTCGCATTGCAGAGAGTTTCCTTCGACGAGTTACTCAAAACTGGAAAATTAAGCTCAAACAATACACAAATGGCTCGAAAATTTTTCGCCTTGTTTGACTGATTGACTACTGACAGGTTAAAAAACTTGAAGGTTAAAAATAATGTCTAAATGAAAATAATTATTGAGAAAATTATTTTTATGCCAAATAGTCCATTACTTAATCCTTCAATACGCACCCGTAGCTCAGCTGGATAGAGCGCTGCCCTCCGAAGGCAGAGGTCAGAGGTTCAAATCCTCTCGGGTGCGCCA
>MDTB01108340.1_pt1 | contig 17922 bp, 19 predicted proteins | sample 811161 | NCBI WGS metagenome assembly MDTB01 (sample SAMN05326650, study PRJNA326480) | marine metagenome | isolation source: seawater | place: Mediterranean Sea | collected 2009
CTTTTAGCGGTCTATCAAATGAGATTAAGGATAAATTGAATCTTATCAAACCAAGAACACTGGGACAGGCTTTAAGAATCGATGGAGTTACTCCAGCAGCAGCTATAATTCTACTAAGCTACATTAAACGGGTAAAAAATAACAAAATAGCTTAATGGTAAATGATATTATTTACAATAAGTTAGTAAATGATCTCAAATTTTCAACTAAATCTATTGAAAAACTTGATAAATTTAGGCAAAATGTCTTAAATTACAATAAAAAGTACAATTTAATTGCTAAAAGTACTGAAAGCGATATTTGGCATCGACACATACTAGATTCTGCCCAATTGGTGAAATTCATATCATTCGATGATAATAAATCTCTATCAGATCTTGGATCAGGAGCAGGTTTCCCTGGACTTGTTTTATCAATATTCAATAACAATAGAAAATTTCACGTGAAAATTCATGAAAAATCAAAGGTTAAAACCAATTTTATGAGAAATGTGTGCAAAAATTTAGATATTAAATGTGATTTTATCGAAAGTGATATTTTTAAAAATAAAATCAACTCGGAGTATATTGTTTGCCGAGCATTTAAAAAATTCGACCAAATATTAAAGATTTCACGTGAAAACACCACAAAACAACATAAATTGATCATTTTAAAGGGAAAGAGTGCACAGGAGGAGATAAATATTTCTTTAAAAGAACAGAACTTTAAGTATAAATTGGTCAACAGTATTACGGACACTGATTCGAAGATTGTAATAGTAGAAAATTAACTAAAAGTGAAAAAAAATACAATATCTGTAATCAATCAAAAGGGTGGAGTTGGAAAAACAACTACAGTCATAAATTTAGCTGCAGGCTTAGCTCAAAGGGGAAGGAAAATACTAGTTATCGATCTTGACCCACAAGGTAATGCCACAACAGGACTGGGGAAGTCCAATACTGAAGAAGAAAAAAATATTTACAACTTATTAATAGGCAAAAACAATTTGGAAGAAACTATTCATAAGACCAATATAGGCGATTTAGACCTAATTTGTTCAACAGTAAATTTATCTGGTTTAGAAGTTGAAACTGCTAATGATTCCAACAGAGCATTTATTTTAAAAGAAATTTTAGAAAGTAATTCTCAAGGAGTATTATCAAAATACCACTACATATTTATAGATTGCCCACCCTCATTAAGCTTGCTGACAATAATGTCTTTAGTTGCTGCTGGCGAAATTTTAGTACCATTACAAACTGAATTTTTCGCGTTAGAGGGAATAACACAATTAATAAAAACGATTGATAGAATTAAAATAAATTTAAATAAAAATTTAAGTATTAGAGGAATTCTATTGACCATGTTTGATAAGCGAAATAAACTTTCATCTCAAGTTGACACAGAGGCACGAAATTTTTTTAAAGATAAAGTTTACAAAAATATAATTCCAAGAAATGTAAGATTGTCGGAAGCACCTTCTCACGGCATGCCCTGTGTTATTTACGACAAATACTGCAGTGGAAGTAAATCTTATATGTCATTAGTAGAAGAGTTTTTAAATCAAGAAAACAACGAAGTAGGAAGCGCAGCATGAGCATTAATAAAAAAAAGAGAGGTTTGGGTAGGGGGCTTTCAGCTTTATTTGGTGAAACTCAGACTAAATCAGCATTACCTAAAAGTGAGGATGGTAAACAAAAATATGCCCTAATAGCCGATTTAAACCGAAATAAATTTCAGCCAAGAATTGATTTTAATGAAGAAAAATTAAATGAACTTTCGGCATCTATCAAAAAGAATGGAGTTATACAGCCTATTGCTGTCAGGCCAGATAAATATGATCTCGGGAGATTTGAGATAGTAGCAGGTGAGAGAAGATGGTTGGCAGCTCAAAAAGCTGGCCTACAAGAGGTTCCAATTAATATTTTAGAGCTCTCTGATAGTGAAACGTTAGAAGTAGCTATAGTTGAAAATGTCCAGCGTGAAGATCTTAATATTATTGAGGAAGCTAAAGGGTATGAAAGACTAAGCAAGGAATTTGGTTATGAACAAGACAAAATAGCAAAGCTTATGTCAAAGAGTAGAAGTCACATAAGTAACACTTTAAGATTATTAACTTTACCCAAAGATATTGTTTCAATGTTAGAAAAAGGTGAAATTACCGCCGGTCAAGCCAGACCCCTAGTAGGTCTTTCAAATGCCTCGAACATAGCTGAAGAAATTACAAGCAAAAATCTTAGTGCTCGAGTTGTAGAAGATCTTGTTAAAAGAAATAAAATAAAATCTAACTCAAATAAAAAGGTAGACTCTAATATCGAGGAGATTACTAAGAAAATAGAGGAGAGTTTAGGTTTAAAAGTTCTTATTAAAAACAAGAAAAACAATTCTGGGAAAATTACAATTGAGTATAAAAATTTAGAACAATTTGAATTAGTTTCTAATATTCTTAAGAAATAGCGTTAGCACTGTTACAAATATTTACTATTAAATTTTTTACAATTATATCGTTTCTTACTTTGTTTCCCTTTTTCATTAGTAGTTCAGCTTCTCCAATCTCTCCCAAGATATTGCTTAACTTACTTTCATTTAATTTTTGGATTTGATTTTTTACTATCTGTTTATCCTTCCAAAATATTTTGGGTTTTATGTTCTCCAAAGCAATATCTGAATTCTTATAATCTTTACTAAGCTTATGAATTTCTAGTAGTTTATTTATTCTTAAACTTAATTGATTTAAGAAAAAAAATACATCTTCATTTAATACATTTATGCTGCTTAGTGACTTATTTACGTAAACTAAATCACCTAATAAGGATGCATCTCTAATTTTGTCAAAGGTACTATTGGATTTTATATTCAATAACATTATCAGTTTCTCTTTATCAATATTTTTTTCAATAAATAGAGTTTTTATTTTGTCAATTTCGTTATTTATAATTCTTCTGTCTTGGTTTGAGTTATTTATGATAATATTTATATTTTCTGCACTTAAACCTTTAAAATCATTTAATTGAGTTCTTATATAATTTGAGAGAGATATTTCATTATCCTGGTAACATGGAACAACAGCTAGATCCTTAGAACTTTCAAAAAAATTTCTTAGTTTAGATTTTTTATCTAATATATTTGATAAAATAATTATCTTATCTTCCGCCTTCTGATCTTCAACAATCTCTTGAATTTTCTCAAATATTTTATCAGTTGCATCGTGAATAATAAATGTTCTATTTGAGCTAAATAAAGAAGAGTTATTAACTTCATTTAGTAATAAATCTTTATTTTTAATAATTTCATCTTGAAAAAAATTAATAATCTCAGTTTGATTTCTCATTATCTTAAGATTTTGTTTTAAATTATCTTTTAGACCATCATTCTCACCATACAATAAAACAGCTTTAAATTTTTGAATTTCAGTTAAATCTTTTTCTATTAGGTAACTTTTAAAAATCATCTAATTGTATTCCGATCTGAGATATCTGACAATTTTTTCGCCTACTATGTTTGAAATATTTTCAACAATAGATTTTTCTTTGGCAATTGTGTTCGAGTGGTTTTTGGCTACCTCATAATCTAAGGAATGTGTAAAGTTATTTTTTTTTATCTCTGAGCTTGATGATATATAGCTCTCAATTTCTACATTCATTATTAAAGTAAATTTAGTAATCTTATTTGAAATATTTTTTTCTTTAGCTACTTTTTCTCTAGAAACGTTTAGATTCAAATTAATCTTATTTTGACTGTTAGGATTAGAATAAGGCATAATCGAGTTACTTATAATATATCCAGATTTTTTATCGCCTAGAAAATTTATATTTTCTACATAAAAATTCATTCCACCAACAGTATCCATTCTTTGAAAGCCACAACTTGTTAATAGAAAAGTTAAGAATATTATTTTTAAAATTTTTGTCATATTTCTTAAATTATTTTACTAGAAAATTAATGATCTTATTTTTAACATAAATTACTTTATTAATTTCTTTATTTTTAAGATAGTTCGATATTTTATCAAATTTTTTAATCTCCTGTGTAAATTCTTTTTCACTAAGATCTTTTTCAACCCTTACTACGTCTCTAGTTTTTCCATTTATTTGAACTGCTACCTGAATCATTTGAGTTTCAACGCTTTTTTTGTCAATTTGAGGCCAATTATCAACATCTTTTTCTTTCATTATTTCAAGACATTCATGAGCAAGATGTGGTGTAAAAGGTATTAAGATTTTTAAAAAATTTACGAAATTTTTTTTTAAGCAATCATTACTTACATTTTTGTTAAGACAAGAATTAAATAAATTAAATATTTCATAAACGTTTGCTACAGCTACATTTAAATGAAAGTTATTTATAAGATTGGTTACTTTCAAGATATAACTATTAAAATCTGAATTAAAATTTTTGTCATCAAGATTTTTTGACTCTTTTCTGTTTTTGATGTTTTGCATTAAATTATATATTTTTTGAAGAAATTTATAAGAAGCATTGACACCCTGATTAGACCATTGAACATCTTTTTCAGGAGGACTGTCAGAAAGTATGAACCACCTCACCGCATCAGCTCCATAAGATTTTATCATACTCTCAGGATCAATTACGTTTTTCTTTGATTTGGACATTGATTCTGAAGGACCCACTGTCACCTCTGAGCCATCACTCAATTTTTTAAATTTATTCTTATCATATTCTTTAACTTCATCTGGATTTAACCATTTGTTATTTTTGTCTTTATAAGTCTCGTGGCATACCATTCCTTGAGTAAACAAACCTTTAAAGGGCTCGACGTCTCTTATCTTATTATTAGTTTTATTAGATGCTCTCATAAAAAACCTAGAATAAAGCAAATGCAAAATCGCATGCTCAACTCCCCCAATATATTGATCAACTGGCATCCAATAATTCAATTCATCTAAACTAAATGGTTGTTCTTGATTTTTAGGAGAACAAAATCTCATAAAGTACCAAGAAGAGTCTACAAAAGTATCCAACGTATCAGTCTCTCTAGTTGCTGGTTTACCTGTACTTTTGTGAATAGTATTTTTCCATGTAGGATGTTTCTCTAAAGGGTTTCCACCCTTGTTTAAGTCAATATCATCAGGTAATTTTATAGGAAGTTCACTTTTATCTACTGGAACAACTTTTCCATCATCTAAATAAATCATAGGTATAGGACAACCCCAATATCTCTGTCGAGAGATACCCCAATCTTTAAGCCTATAAGTGATTTTCCTAGAACCAATTCTTTGTTTCTCAATTTCAGAAATTATTTTTTTCTTTCCAGCTTCTACGTCTAATTTATTTAAAAAATCAGAATTGATTATTTTTCCTCCTCCAGTATAGGCTTCTTTTAATTCTGAGGATGATTTATCTTCAGTTACAACTTTTATTATTTCAATATTATATTTCTTTGCAAATTCAAAATCTCGTTGATCATGTGCTGGGCATCCAAAAATTGCTCCGGTTCCATAATCCATTAAAATAAAATTTGCAAAATAGATAGGTATTTTTTTGTTTTTGATGAACGGATGATTGGCAAAGAGATTAGTATTAAAACCTTTTTTGTCAGCATTAGCCATAGCTTCTTCTGTTGTGCCAACCTTTAGACAATCTTCTTTAAATTTTTGAAATTCTTTATTTTTTTCAAATGATTTGCTTATTGGATGATCAGGCGACAAAGCCAAAAATGTTGCACCAAATATTGTATCTGGTCTTGTTGTAAATATTTTAATTTTTTTTTCACTATTAGCGATTTCAAAATCTAATTCACACCCTACTGATTTTCCTATCCAGTTTTTTTGCATTAATTTAACTTTATCGGGCCAATTATCTAGATCATCAAGACCAGTTAATAAATCTTCAGTAAATTTAGTAATATTAAAAAACCATTGAGATAATTTTTTTCTCTCAACTAAAGCTCCAGATCTCCAACCTTTACCATTAATTACTTGTTCATTCGCAAGTACGCTCTGTTCAATTGGATCCCAATTAACATAATTTTCTTTTCGAGAAACGTATCCTTTGTTATAGAAATCAATGAAAATTTCCTGTTGGTGCTTATAATAATTTTCATCGCATGTTGCTAATTCTCGATCCCAATCAATAGACAGCCCCATCATTTTAAGCTGTCTTTTCATCTCCGAGATATTTTTCTTAGTCCAATCTTTTGGGTGTAAATTATTTTCTTTAGCAGCGTTTTCTGCTGGTAAGCCGAATGCATCCCAACCCATAGGATGAAGAACACTATATCCGTTTAAATATTTAAATCTTGCGATGACGTCACCAATTGTATAATTCCTAACGTGACCCATATGAATTTTTCCAGAAGGATAAGGAAACATTTCTAAACAATAAAACTTTTTACTTTTATTAGCTCTATAAAGTTTTTTGTTTAGCCACTTTTTTTGCCACTTTGATTCTATTAAATGAAAATTGACCCTGTCCATTTATAAAGATTATTTTTTTTTCTTTTTGCCTTCTTTTTCAAGCAATGCTGCCTTTTGTAAAATTGATCTTCTCAGTTCATCTTCAATCTTTGAATCAATTTTTTTAACTAAACATGTTTGATTTACATTACAATCTTTTTTGTGGACTATAATCTTTATACTATTGCTTTGTATTTCATTTGATAAAAATCTTATTGTAATTTTGATAGCATCATCATCAACAGCATCATTATACCAATCAGTTATTATTATACCGCCAGAATAGTCAACTGTTACAAGTGGTAAAAAATCTAAAATTTCTAAAGATGATCTCCACATAGGATTTGAGGTACTGAACTCGTATGTTCCACTTTTTCGACCAGCAAGACCCTTTACACTAAAACCTCTTCCCTCCTCAATATTTTTTCTTGCACGTTCTTGAGCGTTTATCGGATTTTTTCTTGCATCTGTTTTTTTATAAACTCCACAATTATTTAAAGATAAAAATAAACAGATTATAAAAATGGACTTTATTAAAAGTTGTAAATTTTGCTTCATTTTAGAGGTCATATATATTTTGATCTATTAATAAGTAATAACATCATTATGATTTTTTATTGAAGAAATTAGCTTAAATTCCTTATTAAAAGTGTTGTATTTATATCACAGTAATTAAAAAAAAGAAGGATTTATCTGAATTTTAGTCACTCTATTTATTCAAATCCAATATAAATGAGCCATTAATATTAATATTAATAATAACAAAGGAAAACAATGAACAAAATAACTAAAATACTTTTAGTTGCTTTTGCTTCTCTTACTTTAAATGCTACATCATTTGCTGGTGAGCTATCAATTTCTGGTAGCGCTACTGCAAGATATAGAATTGACAGTGGAGATAGCTCAGTTGCTAAAAGACACGCAGACAAAGGTCTAGGAGTAGCGAATGAATTCTCTCTAGGCGCTTCTGGTGAACTAGATAATGGTATGTCATGGAACTACGCATTAGATCTAGACCCAGATTCTATTTCTGGACAAAGTGATACAGGTGACGTGGATGCTGACGATGCTAAATTAACACTAACAACAGACATGGGTACAGTTGGTGTATTTATATCAGAGGGATCTTTATCAGCTAAATATGGTTGGGACGTTTCTGCATACGGTGTAGCAACAGATACTGGAAATGGATTTGGATTTATTCATCCAACAAACATTTCATCTTTCGATAACGTTCAATACCACATGCCAGCAGATATGTTGCCATACGGTATAACTGGACAAATCGCTTACTCACCAAGTGGATCAACTCAATATTCATCAGGCGGATCTCCAACACTTAATGCTGGAGCAACAGCTTACGATGCTACTGAGTACAAAGTAACAGCAGCTCCAATTGATGGTTTATCAATCGGTGCTAACTACTTTGATGTAGACAACAACTCTACTGAATCTTCAAAAGAAGGTGGTGCATGGTACGCTAAGTATGCTTACGGACCAGTAACTATTGGTTATGGTAAAGCGTATATGACTAATGATATTAGTACTTTGACAGATGCTTACGCAGCTGCTCAAGATACTGCATTAGCAGGTTACGAAAGTGTAGAGAACACATCTTACGGTATCGGTTTTGCTGTAAATGATGACTTATCTCTATCTTGGACATCTGAAGAGTCAAATCCAGATGCTCAGACTGCAGCTACAGCAACTTACACAATGGAAATTACATCTATCCAATTAGCTTATTCTATGGGTGGAATGACGCTTTCATTGTCTCAAGACAGTGCTGAAAACTCAGACTACGTACAAAACCAAGATGAAAAAGAAACTTTAGTTTCTGTTTCTATGGCGTTTTAATTAATAGTTAAAACAAATTATATTTAAAAGCCGGTCAAGTAAAATTGGCCGGCTTTTTTTTTATCTTATTAAATATTTAGGAGTATTTCTTAACTCACTCAGCATTGCAAAACTTTTACAATTAATTAGACTAATTTTTTTAATATTTTTATTATTAATTCCACCTAAAGCAATAAAGTTTTTATTTGATACCAATGTCATTAAGTTGAATTTAGCAATATCTAAGTAACCTTTTTTTTTAGTTTTAAAAAGTCTTGATAAGACAATTTCTTTACATCCTTGATTATTTTTTTCAAAAATTTCTTTTAAGTTATGAGCACTTCCAATTATTTTAATATTTCTATTAATCTTTCTTAGCCAAGAATAAGGTTTTTTATTGTGAGCTGATATGTAGAATCCATTTATTCTAAGTTTAAATAGTAAATTAATATTATTTGATAAATATAATCTTATTCGTCTTTTTTTACATTCGTTTACAAAAAATTTATATTTTATTAGAGGTACTTTTATCGATTCTCTTAATATAAGAGAAGCTTTGGTTTTTTTAATATAATCTAAATTTAGATCTTGTATACTATCTATATAAAAATAAATTTTTTTATTGATCATGAATAATAATGTTATAAATAATTATCTTGCTATTCAAGATTATATAAAAAATAATACGCAAGATCGTTCCTCTCGAAATATTATATCTGTTACTAAAACTTTTCCAGAAGACAAATTTATGCCTTTAATAAAACATGGTTGCATTCATTTTGGAGAAAATAAAGTTCAAGAATCCGAGTCAAAATGGACTGAAATTAAAAAAAAATTTCCAAAGATTAATTTACATATGATAGGAAAACTTCAGAGTAATAAGGCTAAATCAGCAGTAAAGATTTTTGACTATATTCACTCACTTGATAATGAAAAATTAGCTTTTAAGCTAAGTTCAGCAGAAGATCTTCTAGGAAAAAAATTAAAATATTTTATACAAATTAATTTAGGGAAGGAAGTTCAAAAAAATGGCATTACCTTAGATTTGTTGGATCAATTTTATTATTATTGCATTAAAGAAATACATTTAAATGTCATAGGCTTAATGATTATTCCGCCTAACGATGGTAACGAAGAAAAGTATTTTAAATTACTTTTGGAAACAAACAAATCGTTAGGTTTAAAAGATTTGAGTATGGGAATGTCAGCTGACTATAAAAAAGCTTTAAAATTTAACGCAACATTTTTAAGAATTGGAAGTTTAATTTTTGGTTCTAGGAATTAATATAAATTTTAGTATTCTTTTTAATAAATTTAAGCAAAGTTCTCATATCTTTTTTTGACACAGCAATGCATCCCTCGGTGCTTTTATAATTTTTTTGAGCCAAGTGTAAAAAAATTGCACTTCCTTTATTTTTTATAACTGGTCTAGTATTATAATTTAAAACTATTAAAATATCATAGATACTTTTACTTTTAAAAAGCTTCTCTGCAGAAAAATTGAAAGGAAATCTTATAGGTTTATTGTATTTGTTTGATCGAGGATCATCACACCAGCCCATATTTCTTTTAATTTTTACTTTTCTTAAAGAGGTTTGTATTTTTTTAATTCTATCTGAACGGTAATAAACCTTTGTAAACTTAAAGATTCCACTAGGTGTTTTTTTATCACCCTCTATTTTATTTTTTGAAATTCCTCTTTTACCTACAGCGCATTTTACCTTATAATAATTAAAGATTAACTTTTTATTTTTTAGCTTAATATGCATACCAATGAAGAAAAAATTAACGTTATTTGCCTAGGCACAGATAATCTAAATAATTCTTTGATAGAGTTAAAGCAATATTTTAAATTTAAGATCATATTTTCTAAAAATCATAAAAACGACATTTTACAAAAAGATTATAGTACCATATTAATTGATAATGATGTTTTAAATAATTCATCATTAATAGAGAGCTTAAATAAAATTAATAAAAGTAAATTGTTAATACTAAATTCTCTGCCAAATGATAAGTGTATCATTAATGGAACAATTCAAAGACCCTTTAATATAAATGAAATAAATAAAAAAATTATAGAACTAAATAGTAAGAAAAAGTTTAGTGAAAATTCATTTATAAAAATCAAAGATTATATTTTAAATAAAAATGAAAAAAAATTAATCAAGAATTCTGATTACGTTGTTGTTACAGAAAAGGAAATTCAATTATTAGAACTTTTACAAAATGAGAAAGAGAGTATATCAAAAAAAATGATACAAAAAAAAGTTTGGAATTATTCATCTGACGCAGATACGCACACAGTTGAAACACATATTTACCGTTTAAGGAAAAAAATATCAGAGAAGTTTAATGATAATATAATTTTAAATACCAAAGAGGGGTATAAAATTTGAAAAAAAGAAATGTTGTTGCTAAAGATCTATTCACTAAGAAATATAGGAAAAGAGTTGTTAAACCGAAAAAGGGTAAGGGAAGTTATAAAAGAACTGCTAAAATTAAAGTCTAGCTCCGACTTGCTGAATAATTTTTGAAGAAAGTTCTGTTCCCTTTTTTAAACTTTCTTTCATAGTTAAATTATTTACATAACCATGTAAAAAACCTGCTGCAAATAAATCTCCAGCCCCAGTCAAATCTTTAATTTGTAAATTCTTTAATGCACTATATTCTTCTATCTCTTCATTTTTGATAGATATTGCCCCTTTTTCTCCTCGAGTAATAACTATAAGTTTTTTTGTTTTCTTTGCGAAGTTAACTACATCGATAAAATTTTTAGCATTTATTAAAGCTTTAATTTCTTGTTCATTAGCAAAAACGATATCTAATTTATTTTCTAATAATTTAAAAAAATCCTGCTTATGTCTTTCGACACAAAAAATATCTGAAAGTGACATTGCTGATATGTTTGAATTTTCAATAGCTTTATCGAAAGCTTTTTGAGGATCTCCTTTATCCCACAAGTATCCCTCTAAAAATGTTATTTTACTCTCTTTAATTATTTTTCCATCGATATCATCTACATTTATTTTTCCTGCTATACCAAGAAAAGTACACATTGTTCTTTCAGAATCTGGTGTGATTAATATCAAGCACGTACCAGTTGGTATTTTTTCAGATTTAACTTTATAATGATATTTAACTTTTTCTTTAGAAAGTCCTTCAGAATATTTTTTGCCAAGGTCATCATCATTAACTTTGCCAATGAAACCTACATCATTTCCTAATTGAGATAAGCCAACTATAGAGTTTGCAATAGATCCTCCAGATATAGTTTTTTCTATTTTAAGATTTCTAATAAGTTTTTGAAATTCATTTTCATCAACTAATTTCATAGTGCTCTTGGTAAGACTATTCTCGATTAAAAATTTTTCTTCAACTTTACAAATAACATCTACAATTGCATTGCCAATACCCAATATTTCCATTTTACGCCTTTTTTACCATAATTTTTTTTTTTCTATTTGGATAACAGCTTCTACAAATTTTACAAGATATACCGTAACAGTCTCTTGCTTTACAATGTTCTCTTCCATACCAAATTATTTGAAGATGAAGTTTATTCCAATATTTTTTGGGAAAAAGTGATTTTAAATCTTTTTCAGTTTGAACGACATTTTTTCCATTTGTTAGTCCCCATCTTTGAGCCAACCTATGTATATGGGTATCAACTGGGAAAGCTGGAAACCCAAATCCTTGAGACATTACTACGCTTGCAGTTTTATGACCTACCCCCGGTAGTTGTTCAAGTTCTTCATAAGTATTTGGAACTTTACCATTATATTTTTCTACTAAAATTTTGGAAAGTAGATAAATACTCTTCGCTTTAATTCTAAATATTCCGATCTTATTAATTAATTTTTCAATTTTTTTTCGTCCTAATTTAACAAAGTGTCTAGGATGATTATATTTTGGATATATATTTTTTGTTACGTTATTTACATTTACATCGGTGCATTGTGCCGAAAGCAAAACAGATAATAAAAGTGTAAATATATTTCTATAATTTAATGGAACAGGAACTTTCGGATAAGTTTTATTTAATATTCTTAATATAACTTTAGACTTGTCTTTATTTTTCACTTGAAGTTTAAGAGGTTCCTCATTGAATAAAGTCCTGATTTTTTGCCCATTAACCATTTTGCAGCTGTTAAAGCGCCTTCAGAGTATAAAGCTCTATCAAAAGACTCATGGTTTAAAGTCACAATTTCTTTTTTATTAGAAAATTTTACCTCATGTTCTCCAATAACACTTCCTTGTCTCATAGAATTAAAATTTATTTTTTTTCCATAAGGAAATTTTTTTTTATTCAAATATTTTTTACCTATTAAGTTATAAAAATTTTTATTTTTACCGTCAGCAATCCCCTTACCAAGCATTAATGCAGTTCCAGAAGGATGGTCTTTTTTATGTTTATGGTGGACCTCATAAATTTTTGATAAAAAATTATTACCTAAAGATCTTGAAGCTATTTCAGTCAAGTACATTAGTAGGTTTACACCCAAGCTCATATTTCCAGCCTTAAGGATTGGTATTTTCTTTGAATATTTTGCGATCTCATTCTCTTGTTTCCTTGAGAATCCTGTTGTACCTATGACAACTCTTTTTTTTAGTCTAGAGGCTATTTTTAGAACTTCTAAAGTACATTTTGGCACTGTAAAATCTATAATTACATTTGCATTTTTAAATGTTTTTTCTGAATTTAATTTTGGTTTAAATCCATACACTGTTTTATTTATTAATTTATTTTCTGTTAAAGCGATAATTTTAAAATTTTTATCATTTTTACAAGATTTTATTATTTGCTGACCCATCCTACCAAGACATCCAGTTATAACAATTTTAATTTTTCCCATTATTTTGTTCCCCAAAATTTTTTAGCTTTCTCAAAAAAACCTTTAATTATCGGACTTGATTTAGAATCTTCCAATTTTTTAAATTCCTCTAAAAGTTCTTTTTGCTTTCTAGTTAATGATACAGGAACCTCAGTTATAATTCTAATATATAAATCACCAAAGATACTTTTTTTTAAAATTGGCATCCCTTTATTTCTTAATCTTAATTGTTTTCCATGCTGTGTACCTGGCGGTATTTTTATTTTTGATCTACCACCATCAATTAATGGTACCTCAATCGCTGTTCCTAATGTAGCGTCTGCAAAAGAAACTGGAAGTTCAAAGTATAAATTTTCTCCATGTCTCTTAAAAATATTATGGTTTTCTACAGAAATAAAAAGATAAAGGTCTCCATTGCTTCCACCTTTTGAGCCCGCTTCTCCCTTACCTGATAGTCTAATTCTTGTTCCGTCATCAACACCTTTAGGAACTCTTACAGTAACATTCTCGTTACTTTGTACTTTACCGTTGCCACTACAAGAAGAACAAGGTTTGCTAATAGTTTCACCATACCCACTACACTGGGGACATGTTTGTTGTATTGTAAAAAAACCTTGATTGGATCTTACCTTTCCTTTTCCTCCACAATAATTGCAGGCTATAGGTTTAGAACCTTTTGCGGCACCACTGCCCGTGCAGTCGGCACATTTTTTATATGTTGTGTATTTAATATTTTTTTCTAAACCCCTGTATGCTTCCTCCAGATTGATAGTAATATCATACCTTAAATCACTTCCTCGATTACTAGATCTTCTTGAGGACCTACCACCTCCCATAAAATCATCTCCAAAAAAATCTTCAAAAATATCTGAAAAAGAAGAACCGAAATCAAAATTTCCAAAACCTTGACCACCACTACTTTCAAATGCTGCATGGCCAAATTGATCGTAATTAGCTTTTCTTTTATCATCAGAAAGAACATGATAAGCTTCGCTTGCCTCTTTAAACTTTTCTTCTGATTTTTTATCACCCTTTGTTTTATCAGGGTGGTATTTAAGAGCTAATTTTCTGTATGCTTTTTTTATTTCTTCTTTAGATGAAGTTTTAGATATACCTAAGATATCATAATAATCTCTTTTTGCCACAGGGCATCTCCTATTCTAAAAATCTTAGGCGCTTTTCTCTTTGTCTTCTTTTACGTCTTCAAAATCTGCATCAACAACATTATCTTTATCTTTTTCAGAAGCTTTCTTGCCATCGTTTGCATCAGGCTTTGACTGGTCTTTTTGCTGACTTTTGTATACTGCTTCTCCTAATTTCATTGATACTTGGATTAAACTCTGTGTTTTTTTCTTGATATCTTCCGAGTCTGTTCCTTTTAAAGCAGCTTTAAGTTCTGTAATACCATTTTCAATAGATTTTTTATCTACATCTGAAACTTTATCACCATGCTCTTTTAAGCTCTTCTCTGTAGAAAATACTAAGCTATCAGCTTGATTCCTTACATCTACAGACTCTCTTTTCTTTTTGTCAGCTTCCTTGTTTGCTTCAGCATCTTTAACCATTTTTTGAATTTCCTCTTCTGATAGTCCTCCAGATGCCTGAATTTGGATTTTATGTTCTTTACCTGTACCTTTATCTTTAGCAGAAACATTCACAATACCATTTGCATCTATGTCAAATGTTACTTCAATTTGAGGCGTACCTCTTGGAGCTGGCGGAATTCCAACTAGTTCAAAATTTCCTAAAATTTTATTATCTGCAGCCATCTCTCTTTCGCCTTGCAGCACTCTTATTGATACTGCAGGTTGATTATCTTCTGCAGTCGAAAAAACCTGACTTTTTTTAGTTGGGATTGTAGTATTTTTTTCAATTAATTTCGTAGATACACCACCTAAAGTCTCTATACCTAAAGAAAGAGGTGTTACATCTAGTAATAAGACATCTTTAACGTCGCCTTGAAGAACTCCAGCTTGGATTGCAGCACCCATGGCAACTACTTCGTCTGGATTTACACTTTTATTAGGTTCTTTTCCAAAAAAGTTTTTAACGGTTTCAATGATTTTTGGCATTCTAGTCATTCCACCAACTAAAACCACTTCATTGATATCAGCAGCAGACAAACCAGAATCTTTCAAAGCAATCTTGCAAGGTTCTAAAGTTCTTTCAACTAAATTTGAGACTAGTGCCTCAAGTTTAGCTCTTGTAAATTTTAAATTTACATGTTTTGGGCCAGACTTATCTGCTGTAATAAAGGGTAAATTAATTTCAGTTTGTGTTGCAGAAGAAAGTTCAATTTTTGCTTTCTCCGCTGCTTCTTTTAATCTTTGCAAAGCAAGTTTATCTGTTTTTAAATCTATGCCATTATCTTTTTTAAATTCAGCAGCTAAATATTCTACAATAGTATCGTCAAAGTCTTCACCGCCTAAAAATGTATCTCCATTAGTTGATTTTACTTCAAATACACCATCGCCGATTTCTAAAATTGAAACATCAAATGTTCCACCGCCAAGGTCGTATACTGCAATTTTTTTTCCACCTTTTTTATCTAAACCGTATGCTAATGATGCAGCAGTAGGTTCATTTATAATTCTTAAAACTTCTAAACCAGCAATTTTGCCAGCATCTTTAGTAGCTTGTCTTTGTGAGTCATTAAAGTATGCAGGGACAGTTATAACAGCTTTAGTAACCTCTTGACCTAAGTACTTTTCAGCTGTCTCCTTCATTTTTTGAAGTATAAAAGCTGAAATTTGTGCAGGAGAATATTTTTTGCCTTTACCTTCGACCCAAGCGTCACCATTTTCTGCTTTTATGATTTTATAAGGAACTTTTGTTATATCTTTTTGAACTGCCTTACCTTCAAATTTTCTTCCTACCAATCTTTTTACAGCAAAAATTGTATCATTAGGATTTGTAACGCCTTGTCTTTTTGCTGGTTGGCCTATTAATTTTTCATCATTTTCTAAAAAAGCTACAACAGAAGGTGTTGTTCTAGCACCCTCGGCATTTTCTAACACCTTTGCTTGTGAACCATCCATGATAGCCACACAAGAGTTAGTTGTTCCAAGATCAATTCCAATTACTCTACTCATATTTATAATATTCCTATTCTATTCAACATGTATATGGGTGCTTTTTTTCTAACTACAAGCCTTCTATTAGTCATTTTTTTCCTTTTTTTTCTGATTTTTACTCGATTTTTTTTTAGAAATACCTACAAAAGCTGGCCTTAGAAGTCTATCTCCAAACATGTATCCTGGTTGAATTTCTTGAACAATAACTCCTTCATTAACATTATCATTTTCAATTTCAAGCATTGCCTGGTGTATGTTTGGGTCAAATTTTTGTTTATCGCAATTAATTTTTTTAATCTTATTTTTTTCAAAAATTGAAACCATATCTTTTTCAAGAACATCTAAATTTTTTAAAAACTTTTCTAAATCTTTATTGTTTTTTAGGGTTTCATCGTTCTTAATTGATACTTTAGCTCGCTGTAAATTATCTAAAATAGACAGACTCTCTTTTGCAAAATTATAACCGCCATACTCAAAGGCATCTCTGATTTCTTTTTCAAATCTTCTTCTTTGATTTTCTATTTCAGCCAAAGATCTTAATAATTTTTCTTCTGTTTCTTTTAACTTTTCTTCAACAGTAGTTTCTTCTTTTTCGAGTCCTGCTTCTTTTGGTTTCTCATTTTGTTCTTTTGCAGTTATATCTTCTTTATTTTCCTCATTTTCTATCATTATATTTGGTATATAGTGTTAAAAATTTCAATTACTAGATCTATATGAAAAAAAGAATAACAATATTAATCGGTACTCATAATAAAGGAAAATTTAAAGAAATTTCTTATTTAATGTCAAAAAGAATAAGAAAATTGGATCCAAATAAATTCAAAATCAAAAGCCCTAAAGAAACTGGAAAGTCGTTCAGGGAAAATTCTATTTTAAAGGCAAATTATTTTTGTAACAAATCAAATCTAATTTCAATTTCAGATGACTCAGGACTTTCAATAAACTGTTTAGAGGGGAAACCTGGTATTTACTCTTCTAGGTGGGCAAAAAAATATGGAGGTTTTAAAAATGCTATGCGAAAGATTATAAGTTTAATTGAAATTAAAAACAGAAGAAAAAAGATTAAAAATCTAAAAGCAAACTTTGTTTGCAGTTTAACTTTAAAATTTCCAAAAAAGAAAATTATAACGGTTGAAGGACGAATTTACGGCAAAATTTCAAAAAAAATAAAAGGGACAAATGGTTTTGGCTACGATTCAATATTTATACCCAAAGGGTACAAGAAAACCTTTGGCCAGATGGCCAAAAAGAAAAAAATTTTAATTGACCACAGATATATAGCCTTTAAGAAATTAAAAAAAAGAGCTAATTTTTTATAAATTTATTATTTTGTAATTTATAAATTTTTAATTCTTGAGTAACCTTTCCATCTTCAAATTTAAAATTACCAATCTTGCCTTTTATTTTCTCTTTAATAAAAAAATCATTAATTGATTTGATTTCACCATTTTTTTTCCAAACATAATAAATTAGCCCTACAGCATCATAAGCGAGTATAGCAATTTCATCTGGTTCAGATTTAAAAGTTTTTTCATATTGATTTTTAAATTTCAAAAAATTTTTTAAATTTACTGATGGATAAAATAATTTTTTGACTGAATTTTCATAGAAAATACTTTTATCAAACCATTGGTTTACTGTTGTAAATAGAATTTCTTCATCATCAACATCAGAAAATATTAATGAAGCTAATACACTTTTTAAACTATTTCCAAAATCTATTATTATTAAAGAGTCGAATCTGACTTTACCAAGTGTATATTTTTGCTCTAAAGTTTTTAA
>MDTB01036900.1_pt1 | contig 17920 bp, 16 predicted proteins | sample 811161 | NCBI WGS metagenome assembly MDTB01 (sample SAMN05326650, study PRJNA326480) | marine metagenome | isolation source: seawater | place: Mediterranean Sea | collected 2009
CCTCTTTGTGTAATTGGTGTATCAGGGCAGAGCTACCGCCGCCAACATACCAACTATTGCAATTACAATCATTAACTCGATAAGGGTGAAGCCATCTTGCTCTGATCTTTTGGCTAGACTTTGAATTGACATTTTTTCTCCTTTTCGGGCTGAGTGATGTGCCCGCCACTCACTACCTTGCATGTGCCATGCCAATGTCTAGCGAGGTCGTCTAAAAAAGCACAATTCGCTTCTTAAAAACCCCATTTTCGCGCTTATTGCATCATTAGCTTAGTTAAATAGGACTGAGGCTCCGAGTGATCGCGAGCCTAAGATTGGCGACTAAGAGATCGCTAGCGCAGATTTTGGCAGATAGTGACAGATTTTGTCAGTTGTGGGCGATGGTTTGCAGAGGTCAAAAAAGGGCTTGAGAGACTTAGTTCGAACTGCTGTCGTTTGATTTAAATAGTTGTCGCATTCTGTGCAGACAAGGTTCTGTGTAGCCACTTGATTCTACCACGCCATCAGTCACTAAGGACAAGGCAGCCTCAAACGCTAAGCTCGGTTTATCTGCAGCGATAAGTGGTCGGTAGCTGGAGTCAATGACATTTTGCTCGTCTACCACCTTTGCCATTTTGGTTAGTGAGGCTGAGACCTGCGATTCTGTGATAATGCCATGATGCAACCAGTTGGCAACGTGCTGGCTCGAAATTCGGAGCGTGGCTCGGTCTTCCATTAGTCCCACGTTATTGATATCAGGCACTTTTGAGCATCCAACGCCTTGATCTACCCAGCGCACGACATAACCCAGAATACCTTGAGCGTTATTGTCGAGCTCGCGCTCGATGTCGTCGGCCGACAATGTGCTGCAGTCGTAAAGAGGTATATCAAGTATGTCCTCGACTTGGCGTCGAGCATTGCCTTCGAGTTCTGCCTGAACTAACTGAACATTCACATCGTGATAGTGGGTAGCATGCAAGGTGGCGGCGGTGGGTGATGGCACCCAAGCGCAATTCGCACCCGCTGTGGGATGACCCAGTTTGGCATCGATCATAGCCTTCATGAGGTCAGGCATGGCCCACATGCCTTTCCCAATTTGGGCTCGCCCGCGAAGGCCACTCGCGAGGCCAACATCAACATTCCAGTCTTCGTAAGCATTGATCCAGAGCGCTTCTTTCATTCGGGTCTTGGGCATCATTGGGCCGGCATGCATGCTGGTGTGGATTTCATCACCGGTGCGATCCAGGAAGCCGGTGTTGATGAACACCACCCGATTGCAGGCTCGGCGGATACACTCGGCGAGGTTAACCGTGGTTCGTCGCTCTTCGTCCATGATCCCCATTTTCAGGGTGTTCTTGGGGAGCTGGAATGCATTTTCTACGGCCGCAAACAAGTCGTCGGTAAAGCTCACCTCATCCGGCCCATGCATCTTTGGTTTAACAATGTAAATCGAGCCCGTCTTGGAGTTTTTGAGCGCGCCATCGCCACGAATATCGTGAAGTGAGCACGCGGTGGTGAACAGCGCGTCCATGATGCCTTCAAATATCTCATTGCCGTCGCTGTCGAGAATGGCTGGGTTGGTCATCAAATGCCCTACATTGCGGACGAACATGACACTGCGCCCAGGCAAGCTGAAGGTCTCGCCATTTGCGTCAATGAACTCGCGATCTGGATTTAAGGTGCGTGTAAGCGTGCTGCCGCCTTTGTTAACGCTCTCTTCGAGATCGCCTTTCATCAGACCCAGCCAGTTTCGATAGACCACAGCCTTATCAGCGGCATCGACGGCGGCGACCGAGTCTTCGCAATCCTGAATCGTGGTCAAGGCAGACTCGAGGTAAACATCTTTTACACCGGCAGCATCGGTACTGCCCACCGAGTGCTCGCGATCGATCTGGATCTCCACGTGGAGGCCGTTGTGCTTGAAGAGCACGCCGCTAGGATCATCGGCATCACCCATGTAACCTGCGAACTGATCAGGCGTTGCTAGCATACTCAAACTGCCATCGATCTGATTAATCACTAGGCCGCCATCGAGCACTGCGTATTGCGCTGCCTTGTTATGGCTGCCATGGGTCAGCGGGAAGTGTTTGTCGAGGAAGCCACGCGCCCAAGCAATAACCTTATCGCCGCGGACAGGGTTATATCTCCCAGCTCGCTCTGCGCCGTCTTCTTCTGAGATGACATCGGTACCGTACAGCGCATCATAGAGACTACCCCAGCGGGCGTTAGCAGCGTTGAGCGCATAGCGCGCGTTCATGACGGGAACTACCAGTTGCGGTCCCGCGACTTGAGCGATTTCTGGATCGACATTCTGTGTGACAACGTTGAATGGCTCAGGCTGTGGTAGGAGATAGCCGATTTCTTCCAAAAATAATTTGTATGCGCTTCGGTCGTAATCAGGACCCGGGTTGGCGCGGTGCCAATCATCGATCTTGGCTTGCATCGAGTCTCTGATGCCTAAAAGCTCCCGATTTCTCGGCGTAAACCGCTCAACGATGTCCGCGAGAGCCTGCCAAAATTGATCGGCGCTGAGACCAGAGCCAGGAACGATTTCCTGTTCGAGTAGGGCATGAATCACAGGATCCACCTGCAAGCCTGAGCATTCGATACGTTTAGTCATAGCAGCACACTACCGATGATAGAAAAGCGCTATTGTGGTGCTCTTTCTGAGTCAGCTGAACGGCTCGGTATTAATGACCGCTATAACTTTCATGGATGATTAGACGCTGGGGTATATGGAATTTTTATGATCCGGCCGCTGTCGTAAACCGCGACACGAGCTCACTGCCTGTGTGCCAGCCGCAGTCGATTAGCGCGTGTGGTAGAGCACATGCGATGGTAGGTCATCGAGTCCTTTGTCGGGTGACAGACTAAAGAGTTGGCCTATGCCCGTTTTACTGGAGTGGGGTGAGTAAATCGGAGTTACGCCCCACCATTAACTTGAGGATATTTTCAAATAACGGCACATGAACCGCATCGTTTATGTCCCGGGTCATAACGAAGTTCGGGAATGAATGCACGCGGATGAGTGATAGCTGACCGTCCCGCTTTAACAAGGTATCGAGCCCTAAAATGGCGAATTTCTGGCCTTTGCATTCATTGCTGAGAGCCAACAATGCGGGCTGCATAGCTTTGGCCAGCGAAGCAGTACCAGCAAGCAGCGCCTCCGCATGTTCGGTGTCAGTCATGCGCAATACATCGATACCCGAATCGGGCTCGCGATAGCTTTTGTTATCAACCTGACTTGTAAAGTCGGCCTGTGTGGGCACATAGGGTGCGCCGTGGACGAAAACGACGCCATTTTGGAAGGCGTGTAAGCAGCCATCCACCATGACGAGGTAGCAGCGGTAAGTGAACTTACGATTCGCTATGAGCTCAATATTGCTAACACCTGCTTGAACTACGTGATTAGCCGGCAGTGAGGCTGCGAGTAGCACTGCCGTTGGCACGCAGAGTGTGTTGTCCTTGGCTGATCGCATGCGCGACTTAATAAACCAGAGTTGCTGAGGGTCGGGTTGAGTGGTTTTGACGTCCTCGATCGATTCGTACGTTGCGGGTGCGATCGAGGCACATCCGGTTTGTTTCAATAAGCGCGAAAACTCTCGTTGATCAGACAGCGGATTCAGGACGCTTCGACTAGCGGTGCTGTAGATCGGCGCTGAAAATCCCGTCGGTGCCTCAGGGGCCTCGTTATTACCGTAACTATCCCAGTAGCTGACGTGGGCGGCTTCAAGGCTGTCACCGTGTCGGCGCTTGAGGTTGGCGACCGCTTCTTGCCATAGGCCTTCAGCGCGATTACTAATCACGGTCAGCCGATTGGGGACATCTGAGTGCGTGGATGGATCGGCTAACGTCGGTGATTGCGCTTTTGCAGCCGCGCCAGTAGAGAACTTGACCTTCGGAAGATCGTCGTCTGCAGTGATCGAATAGGACTTGCTCGTCTCGCCGTGGCGAAACCACAGGTTGAAGGCCCATTTTTCACCGGCCTCGACGGGCATGCCTGCGTGCAGGCTGAGGGGGTGCGGGCCACTCATGTCCTCGTCGGTGTTGTGAAAGATCACCATGCGGCCGGGTAGTGCTGGGACCTTGATCCCGAGCTTGGGGAATTCGGTACTGCCACCACTTTCGGGCTGATTCAGGTAGACCAAAGCCGTCACCAAGCGTTGTCCACCCCACTTTGCGGCCCGCTGACCCCGCGGCTGACTTAGGTTGAATGCATCGAAATGGGGTCGATACTCCTGGGTGGGGCCGTAGTGGATGATTTGCATCGATTCCGCGTTGGTCAGCGGTAAGCCAACAATATCGGCAAGTCGCTGACCGATCGATTTGACGACATCGTCTTCCTCATATTTCAGCCAATGGTTCGAACCTGTCCGCCCATCGCTCTCGCGATACCCATCATCGAGTACAACACCGGCGCGCTTGATGTGAGGTTTCGCCAGTTCGATGAGATAGAGGCATTCGATAGGCGAGATCACATTATCTCGCACCGCAACAACTGGCTCATTTGAGTACACGGTCGCGGCTTCGTACTGACCTTTGAGTTCAATCGTTTCGCTCATGGCACCGCCCTCGATGATTAAATCGACCGCGCTACTTGCGTAATGAGCTGCCGAATCCAACGATGTCCAGGATTATGCTGAAGAAGCGGGCTCCAGGCCATTTTCAATTCCATTGCGGGCATATCGAAGGGGACATCACGTACAACCACCCTCGGGTTGTCACGCTTTAGATACGTCGCACGAGTCGGTAATGTCGCGATTAGATCATTCTGTTCAGCCAATGTCATTGCCGCTTGGTAGTGCCGGGTAAACACACGAATGCGCCGTTTTTTTCCCAAACTCGCCAAGGTGGAATCTACCCAGCCCAGTCGCTGAACGTCATCGGGGTTAACCCCCACGCCGACGCCCATGCCCGTTTTGCTCACCCAGATATGATCGGCTGCGAGGTAGCTGTCGAGCGTGAAGTTTTCGAGTATTGGATTGTCCGGACTCAATAGGCAGGAAAACGAGTCCTGCCACAATGTGATCTGGTGAAATGACTGAGGCATCTGGTCAAAGCGGTTGATGACTAGATCCACCTTACCGCGCTCTACATCGAGGAAGCTGACATCCGAGGGGTTCATAATATCAAGCGTTACCCCGGGTGCCTGCTCGCGGAGCTCATGGAGCACTGCCGGCAGTAGCGTCGATTCAGCGTAATCGCTTGCCATCAATCGAACCACGCGGTTTTCGCGGGCGGGCATAAACTCGTCAGTTGGCTGCAGAGCTTGGTCAACGCCGGTCAGGATTTCGCGTAATTGTGGCTCGAGCTCTTCTGCTTTTGCCGTGGGCGTCATGCCATCCGAGGTTCGGATGAGGAGTGGGTCGTTGAATACTTCTCGAAGACGCTTGAGTCCGTTACTCATGGCGGGCTGGGATAACCCCAGGCTGTGAGCCGCTTGTGTCACATTGCGTTCGCGCAACAATGCGTCGAGGTAGACCAATAAATTGAGGTCTACGCGATTAAGCCTCGACATGGGGCAAATCCTCGCTAGCACCTTTATTCATGAAGTGAATAGCATAAAGCAAAGTCATCCCGTTTCAAAATTTGGATTTGGGCTTGGTCTCCGGCACCGAACAGCTACAATGCGCCGCGTATTCATGATCGCGTGCCGTTAAGTTTATCTTTGGCGTAAGCACGAAGGGCGTTAACCGGTTTAGCAGCGGACATTTTGGCTGGGTTTGGAGAGTAGCAATGTATAAAGCACCCCTTGATGACATGCAGTTTTTAATCGATGACGTTTGCAAAGCGGGCGATCGTCTTGGGCCGCTGAGTCGATTCGAAGGGCTCGACGTGGGCTCTGACTTAACCACTGCACTCTTGGAGGAGGCGGGTAAGCTCGCTGCTGACATGGTGTCACCATTGCGGCGTGTTGGCGATCAGCAGCCGGCTCGCTGTGCAGATGGCGAGGTATCGATTTCACCCGGGTACGGGGAGGCAATCCGGGCTCTCGGCGAGGGCGGTTGGGTTGGCATCGCCGCGCGTGGCGATGAAGGTGGTCAGGGGCTCCCCGAGCTTTACGGCACCGCTGCTTGCGAGATGTGGAACAGTGCCGATATGGCTTTCGCATTGGAGCCGTTTCTCAGTTCGGGTGCAGCACTTGCGATCTCTGCGCATGGCAGTGACGAGTTAAAAACAAAATACTTGCCCAACATCAACGCAGGCGTCTGGTCAGGGACCATGAACTTGACCGAGTCGGGAGCAGGGTCCGACTTGGGGCCAATGAAAACACGTGCCGAGCGACACGGTGACCACTATAAAATTTTCGGCCAAAAGATTTACATCACCTGGGGTGACCACGACGCTACCGACAATATTATTCATCTGGTGTTAGCTCGCTTGCCCGATGCGCCAGCTGGCAGTAAAGGCATTTCACTGTTTTTAGTGCCTAAGTTCATGGTGAACGAAGACGGCAGTATCGGGGAGCGCAACGACGTATTTCCGGTCTCGGTAGAGCACAAGCTCGGTATCCACGGCAGCCCGACCTGCGTCATGGCTTATGGCGATAACGGTGGTGCTACAGGCTACTTAGTCGGTGAGGAACACAACGGACTCGCCTGTATGTTCACCATGATGAACGAGGCGCGTCTAAAAGTTGGGCTGCAGGGGCTTGGCGCCTCCGAGGGTGCTTATCAAAAAGCAGTAGGGTACGCGCGCGAGCGGGTACAAGGTGGTGTGCCCATTATCGAGCATCCCGACGTAAAAAGAATGCTCATGACTATGCGGGCGCTTAACGAGGCAATGCGAGCGCTTGCTTATATCGAATCACTCACCATGGATTTATCGCATGGTGCCGCTCCCGATGAGCGTGGCCAGTGGAAGGCTCGGCTCGATCTCATGATTCCCGTAATCAAAGGCTGGATGACCGAGGTGGGGCAGGAAGTCTGTTCGCTGGGGGTTCAGGTGCACGGTGGCATGGGCTATGTCGAGGAGACTGGGGCTGCTCAGTATTTGCGCGACGTTCGAATCACTCCTATTTATGAAGGTACCAATGGTATTCAGGCGGCCGATCTTGTTAACCGTAAGCTCGCCCGGGATGGCGGTGCCACCATGGAGGCAATGCACTCTGAAATTCGTGCGGTCGCGGACGCCCTGGCAGGCTCAAGCGACGACCGACTGGCGTCGATGGGAGCAGCCCTGGCCGATGCCTTGTCAGCTCATGTGATGACCACCCAAACGCTTCTCGATCTGTTCAAGACTGATCGCTCGATGGCGCTCGGCGCGTCTTTCGATTACATGATGCAAACCGGTTATCTTTTCGGCGGTTGGCATCTTGCCGCGAGTTCCTTGGTCGCCCTTGAGCTACTAGCAAAAGATCAGAAAACAGCATTCTGCCAACGAAAAATAGCTACCACCGAGTTCTACCTGCATCGATTGTTGCCGCGAGGCAGCGCTCACGCCGATGCCATTTTGTCACCGTTGCAAGAGCTCAATGGCTACGCTTCGGACTGGCTGTAGGTATTACACGGTTTGCTGAAAACGCCAGACCTGTCTGATTTGAATCCCGGCGCACAGGCGCTGCCATTTCAATTTCAACAGTTCGGCCGCAGGATAAGCTGTCAGGGTCCGATCGCTACCGTTGCTTGCTTTGAGGACAACTCACGAGTCAAAGAAGCCGTATCAGAGCCCGGTCACGGGCGCATACTGTTGGTAGATGGCTGCGGCTCTCTCCGCCGAGCTCTGACCGGCGATCTTGTGGCCGCGAGCGCCATGGAGAATGGCTGGGCGGGTATGGTCATTATCGGCGCTATTCGCGATGTTGAGGTAATCGATACTTTTGATTTTGCCGTGTTCGCGCTGGGTACCTCGCCGATCAAAACAGAAAAGCTCGGTCGCGGTGAGCGTGATGTAGCGCTTAAGTTCGAGGGAGTCGATTTTTCTGTCGAACCGGGTCAATTCCTCGCGGCGGATACCAATGGCGTATTAATCAACAAGACGCCTTTCTTGACCGAGTAATCAGTCGATAAACCGCATCGATAGGTCGAGTGGAGTGACCGCTTTGGTTAGCGCTCCGATTGAGATGAAATCCACCCCTGTCTCGGCTACAGCTCGCAGTGTCTCTTCATTAACGTTACCCGACGCTTCGAGCTCTAATCGTCCAGCAGCAAGGGCGACAGCCTCACGCATAGCGTCGAGAGAGAAGTTATCGAGCATTACTCGGTCGGCGCCCGCATCTATCGCAAGCTGGAATTCGTGCAAGGATTCAACCTCTACCTCGACGGGTTTACCCGGTGCCTTGGTTTTCGCAGTACTAATTGCGGATTCAATGCCACCACAAGCGGCGATATGATTTTCTTTAATGAGAAAGGCGTCGAACAAGCCGATACGATGGTTATAGCAACCGCCGCAGGTGACGGCGTACTTCTGTGCGAGCCGCAGTCCCGGCATGGTTTTTCTAGTATCCAGCAGTCGCACGGGTAAGTCTGCGACCAATGCGGCGAGCGATCGGCTGTAGGTGGCTGTTCCTGAGAGTAGCTGCAAGAAATTTAAGGCGGTGCGCTCGGCGGTGAGAATACTTCGTGCATTTCCCGACACTTCAAACAGCAGGTCATCGGGCGCGAGCTCCTCGCCATCAGCACAATGCCAGGTCACGGCAAGTGACGCATCGACAGCGGCGAAAACAGTGTCAGCAAAGGCGCGGCCACAGAGCACCCCTGACTCACGAGTAACCACTCGCGCCTGCAGTATTTCCTCGACCCCGACCAGTTCGGCGGTAATGTCGCCGCTGCCAATATCCTCACTGAGCGCTTGGTTCACTAGCGCGTCGATGTACTCTTGATCTAACACTTAGGCCTCTGACCGGAGGGGTCCTTGATATACTGCGCGTATTGAAACACAGCCTGCGCTTGGAGGGCTCGTGACCAACCAAAATTTAGGATCGTTCCATCAGGGGTGGTTGACGGGATGTCGGCAGGTGCCATCCCCCAATTGTCATCCCAGAGCTCAAGGCCAGTCAGTTGATCTGGTGGTGATTCATAATATTTCACTGCCGCCCGGCGAATTTGGCGGAGACAGTGTAGAACGCCTCTTTACCAATTCGTTGGATCCGAACGCACATCCTTACTTTGGAGATATCGCTCAGCTAGAGGTGTCGGCTCACTTCTTTATCCGTCGCGATGGCGAGGTGGTGCAATTTGTATCAATAGATAATTGTGCTTGGCACGCTGGCGTATCTGAATGGCGAAGTCGCAATCGCTGCAATGATTTTTCGATTGGTATTGAATTAGAGGGCACCGACACCGATATCTACAGTGAGGCGCAGTACGACGTATTGGAGCAATTGCTTGTAATTTGCCGCAATGCGCTTCCCGCGATTCATGAGAATGCTATCGTAGGCCATAGTGATATCGCGCCTGGCAGAAAGACGGATCCGGGACCTGCGTTTGATTGGCGGGAATTGGAGCGACGGCTTGCGGTGGCAGGGCTACCGGGAATTTAATTGGTAGTTCGGGGGATTTAAAAGGAGAAAGTAGCGTTGAGCTATTTGGCGTTCATACTGGCTACTGGGTTGTATTTGGTGTTGGGGCCGGGTGGTCCATTACACAAAGACACCTGGTACGGCAGGCTCAAAGCCTATGTCGATGAATCCGAGGGGGCCTCGCTGTACGCGTTGTTTGTCCTCGTTATCGGCCCAGCCATCGCTCTCGCCCTCATTTATCACCTATTGGGTGGCTTATTCGGTGGCTTAAACACACTGATAGTCGGCACCGCCGCGTTGTTCTTTGCTTTCGGTCGCGAGGACTTCCCGACCTTGAGTCAACGCTTCTTGTCTCGTGTATCAGCGGGTGACCATCACGGTGGCTCGATGATTCTCGAGGAGTCTGGCGTTAAGGTCGCAGCTGACGATGTCGATGCGTTTGCTGATCAGGCCTCCGAGTTTTTCCTACACATGGCCATGCGCCGATGGTTCGGACCTGCAATTTATTTTGTATTGCTGGGGCCGGTAGCGGCTGTAGCTTACCGCTTAGTCATGATGGCAGAGACTACTGCTAGCCCAGTGCCTACCATCGCTGTTCGTTTAATCGATTGGTTGCCCTCCCGGCTATTGGCGGTGTCGTTTGCCATCATCGGTGACGCTGAGCAGACCGCTGCAGTGATCAAAAGCAGAGCACTGGACTTCGATGATGATCCCGCCGAATTTTTGTCTGATGCCTGCCGAAAATCTTCCGAGGCGCCGGAGTCACCAGAGCCCCGACTGAGGCGAGTTTTCAAGGTGCTGGAGAACAGTCTTTACGCCTGGTTAGCAGTTATTTCGCTAATCACGCTTATCTAGCCTGTTTCGCGATAAAACATAGACAGACGTGATTTGTTCAGCGGTTTGGTCTAATCTGTACCCATAATAAAAAAACAATCTGGGGGACACATGGAGGCCGCTGCCAAGACTAGGCAGGCCTTGCGTTCTTTGGGTGATACCGTCACCGAAGCCTGGGATTTGAGGCTGACCGTGGTGTTTCATCCAGATCTTGAGCGTATTGGTGCATCGCGTTCGCTGGGCACATGGACTGGCGATCACGGGTTTTTGTTGTCTACGACTGTACTGGGACGCAACAGCCCCAGTCTCGACGATGACAAGCCCCTTTCGGAAGCACACATCAGTCGTCGTGCGCTCGGAATTTCCAAACATTCAAGCGGTCTCCGGTTAAACAATCTTTCGGAGACCTCACCGACTCGGCTCGGTCCCGATGATGCGCCATCGATGTCGCTCACACTCGATGAGTTGAAGCAGGGGGTTAGCTTACGGTTTGGGTACGCTGTAGTTGGATTCGTCAGGCTGGTTCCTCGGCGCGGAACCGATGCCGGTAGTCCGCTTCGTCATGAATTCCTTGGAGTGTCTGACCAAGCCAAACAGGTGCGCCGACTTATTGCCTTGGCGGCCCGTAGTGATTTACCTGTATTGCTACTGGGTGACACAGGCGTAGGTAAAGACGTAGCGGCAAATGCCATCCACCGGCTCAGTGAAAGAAGCGGACGATCGTTTGAACGCCTGAATATGGCGAGTATCCCCGAGAGCCTGGCTGAAGCGGAGCTATTTGGAACGAGTAAAGGGGCTTTTACTGGTGCAATTGAGCGTGACGGTGCTTTTGTCCGAGCTCACGGTGGAACGATCTTTCTCGATGAGGTTGGCGATACTGCACCTTTCCTACAGCCCAAATTACTGCGTGTTCTCGAGCAGGGTGAAATCCCGGTAGTCGGTGGTCGCAGCCGTGCTGTAGATGTCCGACTGATTGCCGCCACTGAGCTCGGCGTCTCCGAGGGCCAAGGGTTTCGGCAGTCGCTGTTGCACCGCTTGAGTGGGATCGTCATCAAGATCCCCAATCTGTCCGAACGACGTGAAGATATAGGTCCTCTCGCTCGGTCGATAGACATTGGATGCACCGAAAAAGGGGAGGAAAATCTATTCGGCGACCTTGGCCGATCACCGCTTTTAGCTGCTGCCTGGGGACAGTTTTTCCATAAAGCCCTGCATCGGACATGGACTGGCAACGTGAGGGAGCTGAAATTAGCCATCCGGCGATACGCTCTTGAAGTAGGCGATGATCAACGTTTTGGCTCAGCGACCTCGTCCGCGGCACTTGCGGAACAAACCAAATATGTCGACGACGAACAACTATTGGCAGTGCATCGCGCTTGTGACTATGAAGTGGCTGAGACCGCGCGCCGACTATCCCTGTCCAGGCAAGCGATATACCGGCGACTGAATAAATTACCCAATACTCGCATCGCCGCCGAGGTCAGCGATCACGAGTTGGTCGCGCTGGTAGCTCGCTTCGGTAATGATGCAAATCGAATCAGTCAATTCGCGGGTGTTTCCCGGCGAGCAATACAGCAGCGCTTACTTCGATTGGAGCAGGATCGATGAGGCGCCACGTTTTCAATTTGATTCGACGGCTTCACATAAGAGGGCCTAGTAAGCACTTTTTCTTCTTGTCGAAACTGGGCTCAGGTGGCCAGGGCGATGTTTGGCTCGCAAAGGATAAGCATTTGGACCGAGTCGTCACAATCAAGCGATTGCCGTGGAAAATCGAAAACAATAGACCCGCCGCCGGGCACAGCATCCGAGCGCGAGCGGATATCCAGTCACCGAGTATCCCGAAGTTATTTGGCGTCATCCCTGACGGACGAAAACTGTGGCTGGTTGGGGAGTATGTCAGTGGTGCAACGCTTCATGTCTGCGCGGATCAGCTGAGCTGGGAGAGTCGGGTACAAGTGGTAAAGGATATTCTCGAAGCCTTGGTCTGTTTGGAGCGATGTAACCTGGTGCACTGTGACTTATCGCCGGCTAATTTGGTGCTCGATGGCAGCGGGCAGACACGGCTGTTGGATTTCGAACTCTGCCATCAGGTGGGTTTTGGTTTGACTGTCTCAGGCACGCCAGGGTTTGTGGCTCCTGAGTTGGCAACCGAGAGCGTAGCACTGCCTTCAATCGATATTTATTCATTGGGGGCATTGATGTTCTGGTTGATAACTGGCTTGACGCCCACGATCAACCATGATGATTCGGGCCGAGCAATTATAGGGCTGCCAGCGATCGACAATGTGCCCAGTCAGTTCGCCGATCTGGCCAATATTGCAGCTCGTTGCGTTCGGGTAGACGCATCACTGCGCCCCTCCGCTCGAGAGATTCTTGATCGATTAAATCGAGATTTTCGGTGGCTCAATGCCCTTGATCGTGAGTCACTCGAGCGCGTATCCAAGAGAAATCTGCCGCCAAGTCTTTCGGGGTCGACGCCCTTTGATTTTCCGGAACCAGCCAGTCAAAAGTCCGTTGGACAGACTAAATGGACGATGCTTGGAGTAGTCCTCATTTCCCTCGGTATTGTCGCTTATCGGCCGGTGGCTGCGCCTGTTGAAGTCACTGTTGATGTCTCGAGGGTGCAAGCGGTCACAGAGCTTCCTGAGGTGTTTGACGCTGATTGGCTTGCGAGTTCTTTGCAAACTAATCTCGAGGCTTTTGGCGTGACTGCACTCGAGGGCGCGAGCGTCGATGTGATCTGCTCTTATGGTTCATGCGATCTAGAATTACATCATAGCGAGACGTCGGAGGGTTATTCCGAGTGTGGGCATAAGGTTTCTCTGGCTGCCAGCGGCGATCAAAGGAGCTGGGAGATGGCAGTCAGCGAACTGGCTCGATCGATTTTATTGACTCATTGAGTTGATGAAGCAATGGCAGGTCTGCTTTCGTTTCGTGTATCGCATCGCGATTGATGAGCCACCCAATTATTTCATCGACCTCCGTTTTCCGTTTACTTTGGACATCGGTTGCCATCGATGAGCGGTTATCGGCTGTGTCCGATATCACCCGATAAACGCTAGATTTTAGGGTCATCACCATCGCTGTTTCGTTGATTGCTGTGAGGATGATTTGGACTTCTGCGATGATCTGATCGAGCAACGGCCGGTATTGGGGCGTCAATAACTCTCCATTGCGAATATTATTTGCCGCAGTGAGTGGATTGATACAGGCATTGATCGCCACCTTCTCGATAAGGCGTTGTTCGATATCAATCCTCCAGGAGACATTGGGCATGGCCGATTGCCAGGTGGCTAGCCATGCCGGAGCGGTTGGATTTTTGTCGAGGGCCCCCAGTAGCGTCTGCCCGTTGCCCGCGGGAATCCATTCGTCACCGGTGCGATGACAGCCCGCAGTGGTAGTAGCAAAGACAACATTGGACTGAGGGGCGATTGCGGGGAATGACGAAACATGCGCCATGCCATTCATCATGGCTACGATCACAGTATCTTTTGTGAAACGGTGCACCACGCTGTTCATGGCATTGATGGCGTCGTAACTTTTGGTTGTAAGTAACAGATGTGAGATGGGAGTCGCCGCGGTAACCGGCTCACTCGTGAAGCGGTGAGAGCGGGGCTCATCGTTTTCGCGAAGCACGATGCTCTGCTCGGTCACTTTTGCGTCGCGCGAGCAGAGAACGACGGTGGCGCGGGCATCTTTGAGCCTGCAGGCAAATAAGCCTCCGATCGCACCCGTACCCAGGACATGCCAAGTCGAATTCATCATGCGGTCCAGAGTACTTGCAACCGCTCTCGTTGCAACGCGGGCGGTAATGTCTTCAATTCCGCGAGTGACCACAGATGGTTGATCAGTAAAGCAGTCCGTTTTGCGGCTTGCCACGTGTCGGGGCAAAAGCTATCACCAATGACACGTCGGGCAAATCGATGTCGAAGGCTTTGAGGTAGGTGCGCCGAAGCGACAGCGGCATCGAAATAGCGACTGGAAATGGCAGCGTAATCCCAATCCAAGGCCACCCAATGGCCTTCGAGGCTACCGATATTGTTGGGGGTTAGATCATTGTGGCAAAGCGCTTTAGCGCTCGACTCGAGGCGCGCAAAGTCGTCTTGGATCGGCGATATCAGCGGCGATAGGGCGCGTTTTGACAGCTGTTCTCGAGTCAGTTGCTCCCAGTAATAGACAGCGTGATCAGCCAGTGACAAGCTTTCCTCGGTAGCTTTCAATTGAGTTGTTGGTAGTTCGTGTATCGCTCTCATCAAATCGGCATGTTCATTCCATGCTGGCGACAGCATGAGCACCCGCTGGCATATGCTAAGCCCGTCGTGGGTTCGCAGCGCCTCAGCTGGCGCGAGATGCCGCTCAGCGGCTAGGCGCGATGCTTCACACTCAAGTTTGAGGTGCGCAGGTGGGGTGGGTGCGTTAGTCATGCGCGCACGCAATACCCACTTAGGCTCACCCACCAATGAAAATACTTGGTGCGCCGTGCCCACTCCAATTAACTGATCGACGTCAGTTGCGCCGCTAATGTCGCCGCTAGTCGAGGTCGCAGTGGTGGCGAGCAACTCTTGGAAGCGAGCTAAAACTGCTTTGGAAGCTGGCGTCGCCAAAATAAATAACCGACAAAAGAGAGCAGAATATAGACCAAAAATAGAAAAGCGGTCATATCCAGGTTCCGATCAAAAAATAGCCAGACCGACACACTGTTAATTACGATCCAGTAGAGCCAGTTCTCAATAATTTTTTCGACCACCATCCAGGTTGTTACCAGCGCCGCTACTGTTGTTGCTGCGTCGATAAATGGTCGCGCGGCATCGGTGTACTGTGACATTAGATAACCGACGATCCATGAAGCCCCGAGTATCGATAGGATGCACGCCGCGTGAAATACCCGGGGTCGAGAGGAGATGGCTAAGCGTTGGCCGGAGTCATCACTCTGCCATCGTATCCAGCCTAAAATCGCCATGACGGCATAAACGACCTGAAGTGCAGACTCCATGTAGAGTTTTGCATCGGCAAATAACACCAAGAATAATACCGAGCTGATTAGAGCCGCCACCCAGCAAGCGCGCTTTTGTGCGATAGCGAGGAGCAAGTAGCCAATAGCCAAAATTACGGCGACCGGTTCGATCCACGCCATGACCCTTAAGTCGCCCCAATCTCTGTGACGTGCTCGGGAATGAATTTCGCCACCAATACCTGGCGACCAAACTCGGCGTAGCTCGACTCCAGCGCGGTCTTTATCACTCGAAAAACGTCGGCACTATCACCGGTGATTTGTGTGCTCATTGAGTTGGTGGCAACAGTGACTGAGTTGTCGTCGATTAGCGTTTCTATAAAACCCCAGACGGTTTTCTCAAGGGGGCTATCCAAGGGGTATAAGCTGAGTTCAGCAGCCATCTTCACAACATTACCTCCCGAAATGGTGGTTCAGTGTTAGACCGATTACGCGAGGCTCACCAAACTGGTAATACGGCTCGGTAATGTACTCTTTACGCGGATCATTACCGAAGGTGCCAAAACCACGAGTGACCGTCTCCTCATCGGTTAGATTGCGAGCCCACAGGGCAACAGTCCAGTCATGCTTGGTCCAGTCTGCGTAGACGTTTACCAAGGTGGCCTGAGGTGATCGAACGGCATGCCGATCGGAGAGAAAATAGTGGCCACGCCCGGTCAGTTCGATTCGGGTAGTTATCTGTGGGGTGGCTTGCCAATTCATCGCGAGGCTATACTGCCACGCAGGCGCTTGCGGTTGATCGCGACCAGATAAATTAGAACCATCGATATTCACGTAATTGTCGAACACAGCATCTAGTGTGGCCATCATTAAGTCAACATTGATACTGCGGGTGGCTTGCCAGCCGAGTGACCACTCTAGCCCGCGATTCGAGCCGCTGGCAGCGTTGTCAGTAAAGTCCGTAAATGAAAAGCTGCCATCCTCCCGCTGGATAACTAGCGAGCCTTTAACTTGCTGGTCGTCCCGCGACATATCGAACACTGTTAGCGAAGATGTTAAGGTTTCAGCTGTGTTTCGGAAGCGCCAGCCAAGTTCAAAGTTGATAAGACTCTCTGCATCAAAAAATTTCGCGGTCTGATAGCGCGTGGTATCGATTTCGGCCTCGAGTGCAGACAGCGACGATGAGAGGTTGGCGTTCACGCCGCCGGCGCGCAAGCCTCTCGATATTGATGCGCGTAGCTGGTTATTGACATTGGCCTGCCACCGGATGCCAAGGTGGCCGGTCCAATATTTTTTGTCGAGGCTCTCCCTGACATTGATGGAGTCACTGTAATCAAGCCCTCGTTGCTCGATGCGCGCCCCTGTGAAGACATCGATACTTCGGGCGAGTGACTGTCGTAGCTGACCAAAAATGGCCCTTGTTTCTACCTTATTGCGGCTATAAAACGGTGCACTGAGATAGGTGTAGTTTCGAGTCAGTTGCTCTTCGTCCTGCCGAAGATAAATACCGGCCACCCAGTCTCTGCTATCGCTACTTTGCGAACTGCGCCATTCGAATGCTGAGCGATCGTTAGATCTAAGATAGGCGTCGAAAGAGCTGTATTCCCAGCCCGGTGCGATGCCGACGAAACTCCAGTCCTCGTCGTAGCTGTAAACGCTGTCCGCTGACACGCTACTGAGTTGCATCGTGTGGTCGAGAACAACTCCTGAGTATTGCCAGGCGAGTCGTGCGGCAGTCAAATCAAGAGAATCCTCACCGGGTTCATCGCTGAGTGTCGTGCGAGTGTTGTCGAGCGAGAACGCGTCGTAGCCGTTGTCTATATCGAGATGATGAATCCCAAGGTCAAGCTGTTGCTGATCTTTTTGATATTGCAGTCCCAAGCGGGTTGTTTGCTCATCGCGCGCGTTGGTGTCTTCTCGATTGAGATGGGTGTTTTTTGACCAGCCATCAGACCGATATTGCTGGTGTGCGAGCCTTGCGTTAATGCCACCACCAATAGCGCCGTTGATGGCAGCCGAGGCGCGGCTACCACCATAGCTCTCGGCTCCGAAGCTGGCGCTAACTCCCGATGCTTCGCTGGGTTTTTGTGTCGTCAAATTTATTAGACCAGCGAGCGCACCAGCGCCCATTCTCGACCCCTGAGGGCCTCGTAGTACGTCAATTTTCTTTAGGTCATAGCTCGTTAAGGCGCCCCCAAGTCCACTGATATCGATGCCATCTAGCATCACCACGACCGAGGGGTTATTGGGCTCGATGAACTGGCTTCGCTCACCGATACCTCTGATCTGAAAAAAACGCTGGCGAGACGCGCCAGCTGATGCATTAGTATTTGCCGCGAGGGTCAGCGCATCCTCTAGATGGGTAGTCCCGCGCTGATCCAATACCTCCTTGTCGAGGGTGGTGAGACTGATAGTCTGGGTATCCGATGCGAGCAGTGTGGCCTCGACGATGACTTCCTCTAAGGGCGATGCTGTGACCCACACAGCGCTTGTGCTGATGGCGGTCACGACCATGAGTTGTTGATATGGACGCATTGGGCTTTCAATCCTTGCGATAGGGAATCAGACAGCAAGGATAAGGAGTAACGCTCTGACGAGCTGACCTGTTCCTACGCCGGCATTATCCGGTTCAGGTGCAACGGGTTTACGACAACGTATCTCAGGCTAATGCCACCCCGCAGGTTTAAATCAAAGTC
>MDTB01120996.1_pt1 | contig 17917 bp, 14 predicted proteins | sample 811161 | NCBI WGS metagenome assembly MDTB01 (sample SAMN05326650, study PRJNA326480) | marine metagenome | isolation source: seawater | place: Mediterranean Sea | collected 2009
GGGGGGTGGGAGCGAACGCGGCGTAATGCGCATCGTGCACTTAAGACCTTGGCGGAAGATATCTATCATATGTTTAAAAAACGACAAAAGATTCAAGGGTATGCTTATCCACCAGATACGGAAGATCAATTGGCCTTTGAACAAGCATTTCCGTTTAAGGAGACGCCAGATCAATTGCGAGCAATTCAAGATGTTAAAAAAGACATGGAGTTGGATCAACCGATGGATCGATTGGTTTGTGGGGACGTTGGGTTTGGCAAGACTGAAGTAATGATTCGAGCCGCTGTGAAAGCTGTTATTAACCTTAAACAGGTGATGGTTTTAGTTCCGACAACGATTTTATCAGAGCAGCATTTTAAAACATTTGTTGATCGATGTGCTGTATTAGATATAAGAATTGGAGTTATGTCTCGCTTAAAAAAATCGACGCATAATCGTCATATTATTCGGCAACTCTCAAATCATCAGGTTGATATTGTTATTGGCACGCATCGTTTATTAAGTTCGGATATTAAATTTAAAGATCTTGGATTGGTAATTGTGGATGAAGAACAACGATTTGGTGTTCAACATAAAGAAAAAATAAAAGCTATGTCGATAAATATTGATATTTTAACAACGTCAGCAACACCTATTCCACGGACACTTTATATGTCTTTAACGGGTGCAAAAGCAATATCAACACTTTCGACACCCCCACAAGGACGCGTGCCAATTCATACGATGATTAGTGCATATAAACCGGCGCTTATAAAATCTGCCATCAAAAAAGAGCTCAAACGCCATGGTCAGGTTTATTTTTTACACAACCATATCGATCAATTGCCAGCTATTGCTAGTGAAATTGTTCATTTGGTTCCAACCGCAAGGGTTCGGATTGCACATGGTCAAATGAAGTCGAGTGAACTTGAGGATGTGATGGTGAAATTTTATCGACATGAGTTTGACGTTTTGTTGTGTACGACCATTATTGAAAACGGACTTGATATTCAAAACGCAAACACGATTATTATTAATCGTGCAGATCGATTGGGGTTATCTCAAATTCATCAAATTAGAGGTCGTGTTGGTCGATGTGCTACGCAAGCCTATGCTTATATTTTATATCCCCTGGAAACTGATTTAACAGACGAATCTAAGGGTCGCTTGCAAGCGCTTAAAGAGGCCGTTGGATTGGGTGTGGGGTATCAATTGGCCATGAAAGATTTGGAAATTCGCGGTGCAGGAACACTACTCGGTGAAAAACAATCGGGGCATTTAACGTCCATTGGTTTTGATTTGTATTGCAAATTGCTTGAAAAAAACATTCGTAATGTTCGTGGTCAATCTGAGCAGAATGATGGGTTGATCTCTTTAAAAGATATGCCAAATGTATTTATTCCAGCAACTTATATTGATGACGATAAACAGCGCTTGGCTATGTATCAGCGACTTTTGAGAGTTAAAAATCGTATGCATTTAAAACGATTGGTATTGGAATGTGAAGATCGCTTCGGCCGATTACCTAATCGAATGACGGATTTTGTCGCCGCTATTGAGCGGCAATTGATGATTTAACTATGCCAGAACATTTTGAAGTAAAACGTATGGCGCAGTATCTTAAAGATCATGGGATTATTGGCCAAAATCTATTGAAAAGTGAATTTAAAAATAGGGGGGAACGTATTTTAAAGAGTGACCTTTCTATGGCGTTATTGGATGGGGCTTATTTAAATGACATTCATGTTAAAGCAAAATATACTTTTTTTGAGTTTGATGTTGCGACAGTGGTGATGCATTATCGATTTACAGGTATTCCGCATTTAAGGGGTATTCCTTATGGCAATCGTTTGCAGACTATTTTTTCTTTACCAATTAAGTATTCAAACCCTGATCATTGTCGGTTTTCGTGGGAGTTTGATGCTTTAAATTTAGATTTTTATGACACACGTTGTTTATCTACCATGTCGGTCCATAAGGGAATTGGCGTTCATCAGGTCATTCAAATGATGGCTTTGCCTGATGATATTAGCCAGTTTGTTCCTATTCCATTTGCTCAATTTAAACAGCAGACCAGTAAGCGTAAAAAACAGTTGAAGTTATGGTTGCTTGATCAAACGATTGCACCATCAGGGATTGGTAATTATTTGGCCTGTGAAATTTTAGCTCATGCGATGTTGGATCCTTTTATGCCAATTAATCAGTTAGATAAAAACCAATTTCAACGATTAACATCAGCCATTCAACAAGTTTCAGAGTTGGCATCATTATATTCTGATTATGATTGGTTTAAAGTGTTTAATCGTGATGCTTGTGGGTTTTGCAGGTCAATTATTCAGAAAAAGCGTGTGCCTAAAGGTGCTCAAACGACGCACTATTGTAAGGCTTGTCAGCCAGTTGAATGATTATTTCTTTTTCTTTTCTTTTTCTTTTAAAATTTGGGTGATTAAATCTTCCATATCTTTTTTATATGATTCTTCATCGTTTGTTTCACCTAAATTGTATGCGTTTTTTGCAGCTTCAGCACAGGCTTGTTTAATCAGTTTTGGATCAATATCAACCTGTTCTCCCAAATGAGATAAGGAGATATTATCAACTTTTTTTTGATTATCGATCTTCCCTTGTTCTTTTTTGCGAAAATTTGGTGGTGTAATATCCATGACGCTAAAATTATCATATTAAAAAGAATTCACAAATAGCAATTTTAATTTTTTTCTTTGCTTACGTTCATTATATTGTGAAATTTCGATGAGCAACAAAATTTGTGGTTTAAGTTATTTGTTTAAATGCGATTAAATTAGCTAAAATAGCGTTGTGACTAAAAAACGTATTCGTAATCATACCAACCCATTAAATTTTAGGGATCGGTTAAATCACTTTGCCAAATTAGTGGATCGATCAACGTTTGATGCACTTGATTTTGAGATCGGGTTTGGACGCGGTCGGTTTGTGGAATCATATGCGATGCGTCACTCTAATCGATTCACCGTTGCTGTTGAGGTTCGAAAAAACATGGTGGAATTATTTAAGGAACGTGTTGATATGCCAAACATTTTACCTATTTGGGGAACCGCCCACATTTGTTTAGAGGATGTAATTCCAGATAACTCGTTATCACGAGTGTTTATTTTTCACCCTGATCCTTGGTTTAAAAAACGGCATTTTAAGCGTCGTGTTGTTCAAGACGATTTGTTGATTCTTCTACAGCAGAAGTTAATTACAAATGGTATGATATACATATCAACGGATGTTAATGAACTCTATATGGCAATGCTTGATACATGTCGGCGATGCCAAGGGTATCAATTGTTGGCGGATGATCCATTCTGGGAAACTGATTATCAAACTCATTGGAGTATGTTTTCAGAACTAGATCAACGCTCTCAATTTTTTATAACATTGAAGAAGGAGTCACTATGATTAAGCCAACAAAAACTTACAATAAAAAAGAAACGCTCGTACTTTTTTTACATGATCGTCCATCATACGAGGCATTGGACGATATTGACCCAACGTTATCAACGTTGTTAAAGAAATATATTAAAGCTAAAAAATGGACTAAAAAAGCATTTCAAACCGTGCAAATGGCCGTTGATCCCACGGCTCCAAAAATTGTTTTTGTAAATTGTGGAACAACAGAAAATGTAACCTCAAAGGCGTTTCGTTTGTTAGCTGGTAATGTTGTTCGTTCTTTACAAAAAGAACGACAGGTTCAATGGCTTTCTATTGATTCAATTGATGATTGGGAAAACCATTTGGCGCAAGTGATTGAAATGGCAACTTACAAGGTCCCAAATCAAAAATCAAATGATGAAAAAGAACCCGTTGTTTCCCACAAAATCATTTCAAAACATCAGGATTTAATTCAAGAAGGTTATGCTGTTGGGCAAGCGGTTAATAAGGCTCGAACGTTTGCTAACCAGCCAGCAAATATTCTAACAACAACGGCATTTGTTGCACAAATTAAAACACTGTTAAAAGGTGATGCTCGTTATGATGTTAAAGTGATTACGCAACCTCAAATGGCTAAGCAAAAAATGAATGCTTTGTTGGGTGTCGGGCAGGGATCAAAATATCCGTCATACTTAGTTGATATTACTTATAAGGGATCAACCAAAGATCATATTGCGCTTATTGGTAAAGGGGTTATGTTTGATACGGGTGGGATTTCGATTAAGCCATCTCGTAATATGAAAGAGATGAAAGGGGATATGGGTGGTGCTGCTGCAGTGGTGGCAGCGGCTTGGTCAGCCGGTCAGTTAAATATAAAACGTAAAATTTCATTTATTGTTCCTATTGTTGAAAATATGGTCTCTGCAGATGCTCAACGTCCAGGAGATGTTGTTGTTGCAAGCAATGGAACAAGTATTGAAATCACCAATACGGATGCAGAAGGTCGATTAATCTTAGCAGACGCACTTGTTTATGCTGCAAAGAAAAATGTTGATTGTATGCTTGACATTGCGACGCTTACTGGCGCAAGCATTATTGCTTTGGGCCCCTTTGCTATTTCAGTGATGGGTAATAATCAATCTGTTATCGATCAATTGTTGTCCCATTCATTATCTTATAATGAACGTTGTTGGCAGTTGCCGCTATTTGACGATTATAAGGATTTGTTATCGTCAGATGTTGCCGATATCTTAAATGCGAATGAAGGCCGAGAAGCTGGTACCATTACAGCGGCCAAGTTTTTAGAACAATTTGTCGATAACGTGCCATGGGCTCATTTGGATATTGCCTCGACCATGTCGGCATCATCTTCTAAAGGTGATCAAGTCAAAGGGATGACAGGTGCAGGAACACGTGCCTTAATTTCATTTATTAAACATTATAAAAAATGATATTGTCATTAGTTAAAGCGTTTGAATCTAAACTCGGTCTTTTTCAGCCAAATAAGCAGGTTTCTTTTGATGTTATTCAGGGGGTTGTAAGGCAAGAGATTTCCCATGCAACCCTTTTTTCGAAGTATGATTCTGCTGTTGATCATCTCCCTAAGTTAACGGTTGGTATTGTTTTTTCAGGCGGCCCTGCACCAGGTGGGCATGATGTTTTATGTGGTATTCTTTCGCATTTGAGATCAGGGGATCAATTAATTGGGTTTTGCGGAGGCCCAGGCGGCTTATTACGAGGCGACTACAAGTTAATTGATACGTCTGATATGGATTTAATCGAAGGGTTGGGTGGGTTTGATTTTTTAGGAACTGACCGAACAAAAATTTCAACAAACGATCAATTTGAGCAAGTAAAATCGGTACTTGAGCCACTTGGTATTTCGTCGTTAATTATTGTTGGTGGCGATGATTCTAATACAAATGCATTATTTTTAGCCGATGCATTGCACGGGCGATGTAACGTGATTGGTGTGCCAAAAACCATTGATGGTGATTTGCAATACTTGCCGCATTTACCAATTACGTTTGGTTTTCATACAGCAACCCAGCATTATGCTCGGTTGGTTCAACAATTGGCGATTGATGCGGTTGGTACAACTAAATATTGGCATATTGTTAAATTAATGGGTCGATCAGCGTCTCATGTTACCTTAGAAGTTGCGCATCAAGTGATGCCAAATGCTTGCATTTTAGCTGAAGAAATTAATCAGTTGGGATGGTCGTTAATGGATGTTATTGATTATTTTACACGCGTAATTTTGGATCGTTTGTCCAAGAACAAGCCGTATGGAATTATTATTTTTCCAGAAGGTATTGCTGATGTTATTCCCGAATTAGATCATTATAGTCGTGGGAATGCGGCGCCACTTAATAAATTGCTTGAAGCGGTTGGTATAGAGCCGATACAATTAGATGATGTGTATGAAGATGATCATGGAAATAAAAACTTATCGATGTTAAATTCTGAAAAAATTATTATGAGTCTTGTTGAGGCGAATTTGCAAAAACATGACCAAGCTCGGCGTGAGATTAAAATGATGCCCCATTTTTTCGGTTACACTGGTCGTGCTGAAGATCCTACACCATTTGATTCTGCATATGCCTTGCTTTTAGGCAAGACGGCTTATGAATTAAGTCTTTCTAATGTTTCTGGTGTTATTGTTGGGTGTGATTTTTCAACCATTGATCCATCCCCAGTTGGGGTTCCTTTACAAGCATTAGTTAATTATGACGAAGATCGTTCACGGTATGTGATTAAAAAACATTTGGTATCTGATGCGGCTATTGATTATAAAACATATCAATTGAAAAAAAGTGATTGGGTTCATCATGATGTTAATATTCCTCGACCTGAACTGTTTGATGTTCCCCACCATTTAAATCTAGATGAGGATCAGAAGGAGTAAATTTAATGCAAAAAGTAAATGATATCCATTGGGATTTGTCTGAGTTGCATCATTCAACATCCGTCGCTTCAGTTCTTCCTGAGTTTGATGCTATTGAATTAAAAGCCAATGAATTTTCCAAGCAATATAAAGGTAAGGTGTCTGGCTTAACATCCACGGATATCCATTTAGCGCTTAATCAATATGACGATATTCGATCGAGGTTGTATCAATTTTCGCAATTTGCACATCTAAATTATGCTGTTAACATTCAGGATTCAGATATTTTAAAATTTGTATCAGTTGCTGATGAATTTTCATCTAAGATTTCAAATGTTTTACTTTTCTTCTTTTTGGAAATTGGAGGTGTCTCAGAAAAAACATTAGCAGCTTGGTGTTCTGATGAAAAAAATGCTGTTTATGAATATTCACTTAAGCAGGCGGTTAAAAAAAATAAATATCGATTAACTGAAAAAGAGGAACAGCTCATTAACTTAAAAGATTTGACGGGTGTTGATGCGTTAAAAAAAATGTATGGAGAGCATACATCTCGGTATGAATTTAAGTTAACCATCGATGGTAAAGAACATGTAATGAATGGGACTGAATGTCGTGCTTTAAGGTATCATGCTGATCCTAAGGTTAGGCAAGATGCCATGAAGCTATTTTTTGATCAATATAAAAAGGATCGTCATTTAATGACGAGTTTTTTTAATTCAATCATAAAAGACCATAATATTGAACGTACTCATCGAGGGTACGCTAATCCAATTTCCTCGATGAATACCTATAATGATCTACCAGATTCGTTAGTTTCAATGTTGCATGAGTTAACAACGGTGTCGAATCATCTTGTTCAGCGATATTACAAAATAAAAAAGCAAATCTTAGGTTTGGATACACTGACGTTAGCCGATATCTATGCCCCAATGGAAGCAGATGTTGCGCCAATTTCTTGGGATAAAGCAAAGGCAACTGTTTTAGATAGTTTTAAGTTATTTGATGGCGATTTTTTTAATTTTGCTAGCGATATGTTTGATTCAAATCGAATTGATGTTTTTCCTTCAAAAATTAAGCGCGGGGGTGCGTTTTGTTCAAGTTCTCGTCCGGATATCCGGCCCTATGTCATGATGAACTTTCTTGGTAAACAACGTGATGTTGCAACATTGGCTCATGAGCTTGGGCATGCCATTCATGCTTGTTTTTCGTCAGATCAACCTTTAATGAATTATCATGCGATTTTACCTGTATGTGAAACGGCGTCTGTTTTTTGTGAAATGTTGGTTGTTGATGCATTAAAAAAAGAAGCAAAAACGAAACAGGAAAAATTGGTTTTATTGGCAACTAAATTGGAGGATATTTTTGCAACATCCCATCGTCAAAATATGTTTTCACGATTTGAACAAGCCATTCATGAGAAAATATCAAATGAACGATTATCAGATGACGAACTTTGCGATCTTTATGCAAAAGAACTTGAAACTGTGTTTGGCGACAGTGTTTCGATTCCACCCGAATACCATTGGGAATGGGCAACGATTCCCCATATGTTAGATGTTCCTTTTTATGTTTATTCATATAATTTTGGAAATCTACTTGTACTTGGTTTATATCAACTTTATTTAGATGAGGGGCAATCGTTTATTCCTAAGTTAAAACGAATTTTATCAAGTGGTTCAGCAAAACCTCCTGTGCAGTTATTAGCTGATGAAGGTATCGATATTTTATCTAAGGAATTTTGGTCAAAAAGTATAGCGTTTATTGACTCTGTATTAGACGAACTTACCGACCTTATTGCAACTGACTAATATGACAAAAAAATCTGTTTTACTATCGATGTCTATTTGGGATGACCAAGTACGACTATCCTTAATTGGTAAAACAATGAAAACAATTGATTACACATCGTATAAGTTTACAATTCAAAAAGATGATTTAGGTATTTGTTCCATTGATCCATTTGAATTGGTTTATTTTATTCGAACAGGCATTCAAAAATTATTGGCGCGTCAGTCGGTAACCATTGCCTCAATTGGCATTTCGTTAATGCCAGGCTATTTGTTGTCCTGGGATCGTGATACGTGTACGCCGATTAATCATTGTTTAATTCCAAATAATGTATTGCCGCCCCATCAATACCAAGAATTTAAATTTTCTTCGTTTTATTCACTATTAACCAATTCAACTCAATTTGAGACTCCAAATGTAGCGTTGAATTTATGGCTACTTTCGAAACAATTAAAGAAAAATAAATCGAATGTGATGATTTCAAGTTTAGATACTTGGTTAAATTATTTATTAACAGGCTACAATGATCAGGCGTTAACGGCTTCTCCTGAACTTATGAAAGAACTAATTTTTTCTGGTCAAGCATTGGATGAACCATTAATTTCGACATTAAAGTTGCGACCAGATATGTTTCCAGCGGTTGGGCACAACCAATCGTTAGTGACAAAAAACTTTTCACCTTTAGAAGATGGGATCCCAATTTCTTATTCCACATCTACAAATGCGTTAATTTCTCAAATGCTAGGTCAATTTACCAAAGAACCCGTGGCTTGTATTCATTTGTCTCATATAAATCATTTATATTTGGAAAATGTTGTTATTAGTCCGAATTCTCAGCAAAAAAGTCACTGGGTGCGGTTTTCGAGTTGGCATTCGTTATATGAATCATTTAATCTTTCAAATGGCGTTTCGTCTATGATCGATTTAACATTAGATGACATTCAAGATGAAATTATTGTTCCCTTGGATCCATTTCGATCATTTCATGATCAAACGTTTCATATGTTAAATATGGGATCATTTGAATCTAAAAATATTCGTAAATTGGGTATCTTGCAAACATTGTTTTTAGTAAAGTTTTTGTTGTCACAATATGATCATCGCAGTCAAAGCGGACACATACAAAAACTGGTTATTTCTATGAGCGAATGGAAGCCATCGGTATTGCAGCTTTGTATTGATTTATGCCAGATTAATGGGATTGATTTTAAAATGTCTCATTGGTTGGATTTGATTCACGTTTGTCAATTTAGTGCGTTAAATTTGTTTTTTTCTAGTTCAAAAAAATCAGATATTTTTAAGTTAAATCATCAACTTGTTCCGAGTCTAGATCCGTTAACCTGTTATTCACTTTACCAAGAATGGGAACATTGGTTTAATAAATTGTATGATTATTGGCGTTGACGCAACTCAAGATAGGGTTCAATACGGTGTATGTTCGGACGCTTTCGCTGAATTCCATCGCTGGGATGGTGCAGGGGAAATTGAAACGCTTCCAATTCGAATTCAATCGTTAATTAAGGATCAGCCTGAAATTACAAAAGCGTTGGTAATTACTGGACCTGGGTCTTACACCGGTATTCGCTTATCATTAACTACTTTGAAAATGTTATCTCTTGTAAAAAAAATTCCCTTAAACGGGGTTTCTTTATTTGATGCTTACATGGTTCGTCATTGTTTCATTTTTAGTGGCTTAATTTTATTAACGAGTTTATCGCGAAAAGGGGTTGTTAACGCACAATTGTTTCAGGTATCAAATCAAGATTATCGACCAATTTCCTCATTGCTTCAACTTGATTATTTAAAATTAAACCATTTTTTGGCTCAATTTAAGGTGCCAATTTCATGGCATCATTTTGGAGATCAGTTACCAATTTCAAGTCCGCATGGAATCTCAGTTCAGTTGGATCTATTGCAATTATTGCAATTTTATTACGCAAAACCTTTTGAGAATGATGGTGATGTTGATCCGATTTATGCATATCCAGCCGTCATCAAGGCGCCAAAGAAATAACCCTTTCTAGCACTCTTTTATATCGAGTGCTATAATTAGAGTATGAATCAACGTCAGGAAGAAATATTAACGTGTGTTGTTAATCATTTTATAGGCTCAAATCAACCGATTTCATCGAATATGGTATTGGATCAATTATCGATTCAATTGTCGTCAGCATCTGTTCGTCAGGTTTTTTCGGTTCTGGATCATGATGGGTATTTGGAAAAATTACACACATCATCTGGTCGAATCCCTACGGATAAAGGTTATCGCGCTTATGTTGATAAAATTAAAGGCGAATCCTCTGGTATTTTTCTTGATAGAGTTGTTACAGATACGTCCTATCAATCCAAGTTTCGTTATTACTTTGATCAATTACTGACAAATATTGCAAAAAAAATTCCATATATTTCTATGATTATGTTAAACACCGAGGCATTGGCCGATATTGCCACCATTAAATATGTGTCGATTAGTTCTCAATATGGGCTTGTTTTATTGTTTCATAAGGTTGGTATTATATCGGAGCATTATGTTCGATTTGATCAAGATGTTTCTGTTTGTGAATTTGACCCATTAATTTCATGGTTGCAAAGTGAATTTCAGCGGTCGACTAATATTCCTGATATTCAAGCCGTTTTTTCTGAAAAGGATGCTTATTTTTTACAAACAATTATGGCCACTATTTTAAATAGTGCGGCAGGTATTCCATTAGAAAAAAATGTGATGGTCAAGAATGTTAATCAATGCCTGTCATTGTCTGATTATACGGACAAACATCAGATTCAAGCATTGTTAAATGTGCTAGATGATCATGACACCATTCAGCGTTTAATGATGGCTGGATTGAATGCAAATGGTCTGGATGTTTTAATTGGAAACGAGCTTGGTGATTCTCGGTTAGTTCAATCCAGTTTTATTTCAATTCCTATTTGTCTTGATGGCTTACAAGTTGCATGTTTAGGAATTCTTGGTCCAAGTCGAATGGATTATCAATCAATTATTCAATTATTAAGTTCACCAGAAACTCTAGCCGAGCTAATTTAAGTTTGATAAAGTAAGGAAGCATATGACAAAAAAAGAAACAAAACAAAAAGAATCTAAGTCAAAATCAAAAAAATCGACAGTTAAGTCAAAGAAGTTGACTGGAACAGAAAAAAAACTAAATGATTTACAAGATCAAATTTTAAATTTAACTAAAGACAATGATGAATTAATAAAATCAAGTGAGTTAGCAAAGGATCAATCATTACGATCATTAGCTGAATTAGAAAATGTAAAGCGGCGTAAAGAACAAGAAAAAACAGACGCAATTAAATTTGCTAACGAAAAACTTATTATGGATTTACTACCAATTCTTGATTCATTTGACTTAGCTATGGGGCAATCGACCATCCAGCAATCTGACGAAGTGAAAGCGGTTGTAACTGGTTTTGAAATGATTAAAAAGCAGATTGAGCAATTTTTAGAAAAATGTGGTGTCATTCGAATTCAAGCATTGGATCAGCCATTTGATCCAAATTTGCATCAGGGTATTTCTCAAGAGTCTCACCCTGATAGAGATGTAAATACAGTAGTTAAAGAAATGCAACCTGGTTATCAACTTAATGATCGGGTCATACGACCGTCAATGGTTGTAGTATCAACAAAATAAAGGAGTTTTTAAATGAGTAAAAAAGAATCAAATAAAATTATTGGAATCGATTTAGGAACAACCAATTCCTGTTTTGCAGTTATGGAAGGGAAGGATGCTGCTGTTATTGCAAATGCTGAAGGCGCGAGAACGACACCATCAATCGTTGCATTTACTAAAGATGATACAATCGTTGGTCAGGTAGCCAAGCGTCAAGCCGTTACGAATCCCTCAGGAACGGTGTATTCTGCAAAACGTTTTATTGGGCGTAAATTTTCAGAGCTTAAAAAAGATGAGAAAAATATGCCATACGATGTTGTTAAACGTAAAGATGGTGGTATTGAATTTAAGGTTTTGGATAAATCCTATGCGCCACCAGAAATTTCAGCGCGTGTGCTTCAAAAAATTAAGGCTGATGCTGAAGCTTATTTAGGTGAGACGGTTACTAAAGCGGTTATTACTGTTCCAGCTTACTTTAATGATTCTCAACGTAAGGCAACCAAAGATGCTGGTGAAGTCGCTGGTCTTGATGTGCTTCGAATTATTAATGAACCGACGGCGGCTGCATTAGCTTATGGTTTAGATAAAAAGAATGATCAAAAAATTGCCGTTTATGATTTTGGTGGTGGAACGTTTGATGTTTCTGTTCTAGAAATTGGCGATGGCGTATTTGAAGTTTTAGCTACGAATGGTGATACCCATTTAGGTGGTGATGATCTTGATCAGGTTATTATTCAATGGTTAGTTGAAGAGTTTAAAAAAGATCAAGGGGTTGATTTAAGTAAAGATCAGATGGCTGGTCAACGATTAAAAGAAGCTGCTGAAAAAGCTAAAATTGAGCTTTCCTCAACTCAGGCTACAGATATTAATTTGCCATTTATTACCGCTGATAATTCTGGCCCGAAACATTTAAATATAAATTTAACGCGATCAAAATTTGAACAAATGATTGATTCTTTTATTAAACGTTCAATAGAGCCTTGTAAAAAGGCCTTATCCGATGCCGGTTTATCGGCAAATGAAGTTGATGAAGTTATTTTAGTGGGTGGTACAACACGAATCCCTGCTATACAAGATGCAGTAAAATCGTTTTTTGGTAAAGATCCTAGTAAAGGTGTTAACCCAGATGAGGTTGTTGCGTTAGGTGCTGCAATTCAAGGTGGTGTTTTAGCTGGCGATGTCCAAGATGTTGTTTTATTGGATGTGACGCCATTATCACTTGGTATTGAAACGTTAGGTGGTGTTTGTACTAAATTAATTGAACGTAATACAACCATTCCTTCATCGAAGAGTCAGGTGTTTTCAACAGCTGCAGATAATCAAACAAGTGTAGAAATTCATGTGCTTCAAGGTGAGCGAGAAATGGCTTCTGATAACCGAACCTTAGGTCGTTTTATTTTAGAGGGTATTGCATCAGCGCCACGAGGTGTACCTCAAGTTGAAGTGTCATTCGATATTGATGCAAATGGTATTTTAAATGTTAAGGCCAAAGACAAAGGGACAGGCAAAGAACAGAAAATTACGATTACAGCGAGTTCTGAATTATCGGAAGATGATATTGAACGTATGAAAAAAGAGGCCGAAGCATCTGCAGAGGAAGATAAGAAAAAACGTGAGGGCATTGAAATTAAAAATAATGCGGACAATTTAATTTATCAAACTGAAAAAACAATGACGGATGCCAAAGATAAGTTGAAAGATGAAACGAAAGCAGCATTAGAGGCCGGCATTACTGAGTTAAAAGAAGCCATTGCAAGTGATGATACAGATAAAATTAAAGAAAAGTCAGATGAATTACAAAAGAAGGTTCATGAGTTTTCGCAAGAGTTGTATCAAAGTGCACCGGAGGCTGAAGCGGCTGATGCTAATTCTGAATCTGAGACAACATCTGAAAAGAAAGATGACGACAATGTTGTTGACGCTGATTATGAAGAAGTTGAGGATAAGAAATAACACCTTTTCTACAGGATAATTTACACAGCCATGGCAAAAGATTTGTATGATATTTTAGGGATTGATAAAGGAGCGAGTGAGCAAGAAATTAAGCGTGCTTATCGTAAATTAGCTCGTGAGTATCATCCGGACGTTAACAAATCTGCGGGTGCTGATGAAAAGTTTAAGGAAGCTCAATCCGCCTATGACGTATTATCCGACCCTCAAAAAAGAGCGCGATATGATCAATTTGGTGTTACCGATGATCAGGCCGGTGCTGGTGGTTTTGGCGGTGGCTTTGAAGGGTTTTCTGGTTCAGCTGGATTTGAGGATGCCTTTGGTGATATTTTTGAATCTTTCTTTGGTGGATCACGATCAGGTGGTGGGCGTTCATCTTCTCAACAAAGTGGCGAAGACTTACGATTTGATTTAACGATTTCTTTGGAGGATGCTGCAAAAGGAATTAAGAAGAATATCGAATTATTTTATTTGGATATTAAACCAGGGAGCACTCGGTCATGTCCTCGTTGTAATGGGTTAGGTTATGTGGAAGTTGTTCAACGAACTATACTGGGTAGCATTTCTCAGCGAACGGTTTGTCCAGAGTGTCATGGAACTGGTGGAATTGAGCGAGAAAAAAAGAAAAAAAAGCTAGATGTTTCGATTCCTGCTGGTGTAGAAACTGGCATGAAGTTAAGAATCAATGGCGAGGGGAATGCTGGGATTGGTGGTGGTCCTCGTGGTGATCTGTTTGTTGTTATAACTGTAAAGGATCATACAATTTTTACTCGAGAGGGAAATGATTTAATTGTTGAAATACCTGTTCCAGTCACTCAGGTTATCTTAGGTACCACGTTGCGAGTTCCTACGTTAACTGGTCAGTCTGATTTAAAGGTTCCTTCAGGGACACAGCCGGGTACAAAATTTCGGTTAAAAGGTAAAGGGGTTAAGAATTTAAAGGGTTTTGGTCATGGCGATTTATATGTTGTTATTAATGTTGATATTCCTAGTTCATTAAGTACAGATGAAAAAAAGCATTTTCAACAAATTTCCAAACTTCGCAATGATGAAGAACGTTTAGTTAAAACATTAAATGATATGATTTAAGATATATCAACTTTTTAAATTTTATTTTACTTAAATTTTACGTTTTTTATTTTTATGTTATGATAATTGCATGCACTTTCCAGTTATAAGCTCTAACTCTCCAAAAATGCCACCTCATGATAGGGTTGAATTTCAATCTCCTATGAAAGAGGATGATGCCAGTAGTACTGCAACGTCAGTTCTTTCTGATTTTTATTCGGTTAATTCTTTAAAGGCGCAATTTTCTCAACTTGATGTAAGTTTTGATCAACCGTTACCCAATTTTCTTGATGTTAAAGTTGTTTTTGCTGGTTCGAAAGCGGATGCTCTCGATTATTTTCGCCCCATGTTTTTGGGTGTATCTTCAAAGCATATTCATAACAAATTTAAATTATTATCTGAATTTTTAGATTTTATTGATCGTCCTGAATATCAAGGGTTGAAGCCAAAAGAAATGCAGTCACGGTTTTCATTAGATTCAACTAAACATTTGAACGTTAACGGCTCATCAGGATGTTGCATTGCAGCTGCGTATGATTTTTTGAGAGTTTTAGGTCCGTATGGTCATATTTTTGGAGAGACAAAAACTTGGGATCAAGGTTTCGAACTTTCTCCTAATTTTGAACACGTTGGCGCATTTGTTAAATTTCAAAATCCAAACGACAGTCGTGATGCAGGGGTTATACTTTTTGATGAATATGATCATGATGTGCTTTGTTTATTGAATGGTCAAACGATCAAGGCGAATGGTACGTCATGGAAATTGGATTCAAACGGGGATTTGATTATCAAATCTATTCTTCATTCAAATAATCAGTATACGGTATCTCATATTCCGATTAAGCATTTAAATAATCCCGACGACACTGTTGGGAAGCCTTATTTGTTTGGAAATTCTAAATTACAGCAATATCATGATTTTTTTATACGTAGAAAACATGAAGCTTTGGCGAAGTTGGATTTTTGTAAGCGTGAGTTAACGTTACGTTTGGGGACGACAAAAGATGTACCGCAAGTTAAATTTAAGTTTGATGACATTGTAAGCGACACGTTTTCAATAGATGTTACTGATTATTCAAACGAGGATATAAGGTTGTTTTTCCAAGTTGAATTTTACAAAGCGTTGGGTGTATCAGAGGCTCAGTTTTGGCTTGATATTAAACGTTATATTATGAATGAAGAAAAAATAAAAAAATTCTTTTGTTTTCCCGACGATATTTCAAATATATCCAGTTAGCGCCTACTTTGAAGTTTTGCGAGTAAGCGTAGAATTTCGATGTATAGCCAGATTAAGGTAACCATTAAACCAAAGGCGCCATACCATTCCATGTATTTTGGCGCACCTTGTTGAGCACCATTTTCAATAAAATCAAAATCTAACACTAAGTTTAATGCTGCGATTACAACAACAATGACGCTAAATCCAATGCCAATAACGCCATTGCCATAGATGCTAGTCATGCCCATTCCAAAAAAACCTAGGATCATATTAATTAAATAAAAGAAAAATATGCCACCTGTCGCAGCAACAATGCCCAGCTTAAAGTTTTCAGTGACTTTAATTTTTCCAGAGGCGTAAGCACAAAGTAATGCGAATAATGTTCCAAACGTTAAATAAACGGCTTGGATTACAATTCCTGGATATTGTTGATTAAACATAACAGAAATCCCACCAAGTAAAAGCCCTTGTAATGCGGCATATATTGGTGTTGTAGTGGGGGCCCACTCTTTTTTAAATGCCGTGATGATTGCGGTAATAAAGCCACCGATTCCACCGATTAACATGAGTCCAGGGTTTGGGTTCACCCATGTGAATGTTGCTGATAAGATTAAAATACCGAGTGCGATGTAGGTCTTGTTGACCGTTCCCTGAATGGTCATTTTAGTTGAAGATTCTATTCCTCTTACTCGATCAAAAACTTTTTTATTTAGTGCCGGATTGGCTGTTTTCATTAACATAAATTATCACCTAACCTAATTTTAATTACACTCGAGATAAAAAGCAAATCTATATAAGTTTTACACTTATCTGACGTTATTTTTCTAGGAATGAATCTAATCTAATACTAAAGGGGGATGTTTTTTGGATGAATATTATATAAATCCTTCTTTAGACGGATAGGCAGCGTTTTATATTTTTTTTATGATTTATACGATCAAATTTTAAATCATTGATAAAATTTGAAATTTTTTTAAAGGTGTGTCGATATTTACCATGAATAAAGTAACAAATTTAGCAAATTTAGCAAATACAACTTATGGCAGTTATAAGCCAAGCCGTCAATTGAAGTCTTCTTCATCAAATGATGGTAATGATCCGAGACGTCATTTGATGCCTCACTCAGGAGTTTCAAAACTTCCTGATATCGATGCGATACGTAAATTATTGACTAGGAAATTGAATGAGAATTCGTTAGATTCTGAGAATACACACCTATTTGTTGGGACGTATGATCCCAATGTCATATTAGAGCCTGCAATGAATGGTGTTATACATATTCTTATGTATGACCTTCTGTACCAAAAGGTGACAGGTGATTGTTCAGGAACTGTTATTGAGCATAAAGACGAATACTCGATTGTATCAACTGCAGCTCATTGTTTGAATACCGATGATAATTATCGCGTACGGTTTGCTGTGTCAAATGGTACTTTGGTTCAAATGTATTGTACTGGTAATCCTAAATTTTATGAATTTACTGAAATAAATTATCCGGCTGTCGAAGCTGATTATGGTGCTTGTGTAACTAAAACACGATTAGTTGATGATGTTATCCCTAATTGTGGGTTTTCTAACACAGCCATTGAGCCATTTTTAGATCAAACTGCAAGAATATCAGGTTTTGGAGGTACAGGAGCACTCGGTTATTGTAACGAAACGTCCGCGGAGAAACTTGATGATGGATCGTATTCGTTAATTAGAAATAATGGAACTTCGTCAGATCCTTTTTTCTTAAATAATGTTCCTTACTACATATTATATAATGTAATTACAATCCCAATTGGTGGTTCTGGTCAGTTGCAATCTCATGCTTGTCCAGGTGATTCAGGTGGGGCAGGGTTGCTTGTCACAGGTGAAAATGGAAACTGTCAGTTAGCAATTACAAACGCAGGTACAACTGATATTGATAATGATAAAGTGATCCAAATTTATTTGCGTTTAATTAATGATGAGCTTGTTGGTAATCGAACGGCGCTTGTTAATGAAGCTATTAATCGGCGA
>MDTB01043817.1_pt1 | contig 17916 bp, 12 predicted proteins | sample 811161 | NCBI WGS metagenome assembly MDTB01 (sample SAMN05326650, study PRJNA326480) | marine metagenome | isolation source: seawater | place: Mediterranean Sea | collected 2009
AAATAGAACCCTGTTTTTGTTGTTACCGATAGGTAGCAATAACTGAGCCAGAATACTGGCGTCAATAAGCGCACTTATTGTGCAAAAACGCACATATATAGGGATTCGGGGGTTTGGAGCGCACCAGGCCAGTGCGCACTAGATCACTGCTGGGTTATTGTCGATTCTTCATCAATGAGTTTTTAACGTGAATCTTGCCATCGCGAAAGGTAAACAGATCACAACCATCGACTTCCAGTTTGGTTCCATCGGCCCTCGTGGCAACAATGGTCCACTCAGAACAGCCACGATTTCCATCAACAAAATGGCTCGCGTTCTCGAAAGAAATATCCGGCAGGTCAGTCCAGACTTCTACGAATCGGCGTTTTACCGCTGCAAATCCGTCAAAACGCGTACCATATCGTTCTGCACCGCCGCCAGTTTCAAATATGCAGTCCTCGCTCATGTAGGACATAATTTTGTCGATATCATGCTCGTTCTAGGCATCCGCATATTGCTGCAGGTCATCTAAACCCATGGGCTCCCCTCCCAACTAGCGAAGGAAGCCATGATGCCATGGACCCTGGGCAGTTAACCACCAGCTTTCAACTGATCCAACTCTTCGGCGCTCACTTGATCGATGGAGATTATCTGACAGACTTCATGTCTTGACTTCACATTGTCAAAACCAGGGCGAACAACATTATTGGTCGACGTAATCCCAATGCGTTCCGAATGACGCAACTGATGACAGCTATCGCGCAAATTAAGCACATAATGACGCGCTGGCCCAACGGTTACCGACACGCGATTGCTATCGATGTATTTCCAATCACTGATGGTATGGACAAAATTAATACGGTCGAGCGGTGTCAATGCCAATACAGAACTGGTGAAAAACGTGCAAAGCAGCGTGGGAAAAATGAGTCGATTCTTCATGTCTTAGTCCTTTGGATTGTCTAGGTAAATCCTAAAGGCAGGAAACTGAATCAAAACTGAACCTCATCCCTACCATTTTGCTTTCTTCAGCGTTATGGTTCTACCAGCTTTATGGTGCCGGAGGGGCCTATGAAACGCCCATTACTGATTTTTGCATTCTTTACCTTAACTTTTTCTGCAACGGCCGACGAAAAAGCCACTGACCCGGCTTGGATAGACCCGGTCTGGATAGATCTTGTCGTACCTGCAGATTCCCTGGCTATCGGGCGTGCCAGTGTAGAATCCGTATTGGATACCCCACTCGGGAAATCTGTCAGGAATAACAGAAGAAACACCTACAGCAATATGAATAAGTTCCTGAAAGATGGGTTTAATCTTTCTGCCAAAAAGCTGCGATATGCCTGGTTCGCGTTCTCGGCCTCCCAGGGAAGCATGATGTTTATACAAGGGGACTTTGACGAAGGAAAGATCACCAAAAAGATGCAGCGCAGAAAAGACTGGGACACGATTGACATCAAGAACACGCTGCAGGTATCAAACTACAAAAACGATTACGGCTCGCAACAGACAGCAGCACTGCTGCGAGATAACCTCATCGCTATGGGTTCTCGGGATGTAATGATAGAAGTTCTTGTCAGATGGCAACAAGGTCTCCAATCGCCTCCACGTCCCGGGATCGTTCAAATCGTCAACAGCGAAGCACAGGTTTCTGCCGTTGTTCTTGACCTGACACCGTTTCAACAAGCCAATCCAACCTACGCTTTGATCAACCACGCGTGGCTCGAAGGTTATATTGATAATGATGCGCACATGACAATCAGTACCGAATCTTTAAACGCTCAGGTAACACAGGGCCTTGAACAGATCCTGCGAGGGTTGCTACAGGTCATACCGACGCGACCCGAAATACTGGCTCAGCCCCTCGCCATCGAAGCGTTAAAAAACGCCAAGATGCAACGCGACGAAGCAATCCTGAATGTGAGCACATTCATTCCTGGAGATCTGGTGATGACTCGCTTCCCGATGCAACGCCGCGCCTTGTAGTTTGAGGGTTACAACAAGTCGCAGGTTGGCTTTCTAAGACCTGATCGGAAACTTATCGTCGTATCGAAGTCAATGTATTCATCGGAAGCAGTATCGTAGGCGGGCCAGGCGGGCAACGACGGTCCGTTCGGGTCGCCGGTTTTTGCGAACTGTACCCATAAAGAGCTTATTAGCTCCGCGAGCCGCTGGTCTTCGGCATCATCATCTTCCGGAAGATTATTAAACACATAGGCGATTTCAATTGAGTGGTACGCGGCGTCAATCGGTACCTTCGGGTTTCGCCTCGAGAAACAATAAAGGTAACCATTGCTGTTGATGTTGTGCAGCGCCGCGGCAACATCACGCGTACTTTTCGCAAACGTTGTATCGGTAAAATAATCGGTAAACGCAGCCCTGATATCCTCGTTCGATTCTGCAGGATAGATCTCCAACAAGCTATCCCCACTGTCTCCTGCGCGCCAGCGAACGAATGCTTCATAGTTTTCCACTGACTCAAGAACAAAGGAAAGGCCCTCCATTGCTGCCCAATAGCCACCCTCCTCGGCGTTGATTCCAAGCATGACAGGAACATCATGGGATTCTCTTCGCTCGGTTAAGACCCACTCGTCCATCACCGGTCCAAAACTGAATGCGCTTACCTGAGCGCCAGCACTCACCACTTCCTCCATGGGAATTTCATTGACTGTTTCATCCAACAAAGATGGAGCATCAAATGCTCGAAGTTTTGCCATATCATCATCACCAGATTCAGTGAGCATCTTTTCAGCAAACCGTTCTCCCACTGTTTCAAGCATTTTGAGGGGCGGCCCCACATCAGTACCACCAGGCGCACTCTGGGAAATGGCACGATGAAACAATCCTTGCGCCAGGGGAGACACCCGAAGAAGATTGACGCTCATGGCACCAGCAGACTCCCCGAAAATGGTTACGCAATCAGGATCACCGCCAAAGGCCGAGATGTTGTTACGTACCCAGGTCAGGGCAGCAATCTGGTCCAGCAGTCCATAGTTACCCGATACTCCAGACTTTGATTCAGAACTAAGGAGAGGATGCGCGAAAAAACCGAAAATCCCGAGGCGATAGTTAATAGTAACAACAACGACCCCTTTACTTGCTAGCGCCGCGCCATCAAAATTGCGCTGATGACCCCAGCCGTTTTCGAAACCGCCGCCATGGATCCATACCATTACCGGGCACTGACTACCTTGTTCTCTGCACCACACGTTTAGATACAGACAGTCCTCGCTGGTACGAGGTCGCTCCTGAATTAACACGTCCGAAAAGAACCCTTCGGACTGTGGACATGCGGGACCAAATTCGGTGCAGACACGCGGCTCGTCCCAGGGTACAACCGGTTGTGGTTCAACCCATCGCAGGTCTCCCAGGGGAGGGGCTGCATAGGGGACGCCACGATACGCAGCCATGTTCGACGCTGAGTCGACCACCTCACCAACAATAGGTCCCGCTTCAATTTCGATCACAAATGCGCCAACGGGCCTCTTAACAGTTCCCCGGATGCGGCACCTGTGTGTTCATTGTCACGCAGTAGAATTTCGCCATTAACAACCGTAGCGAGCAACCCTTGTGCGGTTTGCTTCAGACGTGTTGCCCCCGCAGGAAGATCATTAACAACTTCAGGAAGATTTGGCGCAAAAGTCTCCGGGTCAAAAATAGCTAGGTCGCCAGCCATACCGAGCCGCAGCAAACCCCGATCATGCAGTCCCCATTGGGACGCGGTATCGAAGGTCACATATCGAACTGCCTCCTCAAGACTAAGCGCCTGCTCCTCACGAACCCACTGGCTAAAGATATTGGTTTGCAGCGAACTATCCATAATTTGTGATACGTGTGCACCAGAATCAGAGAACGTCACGACAGAACGCGGGTGCTTCATCATCTCAATCACGTCCGCATCATCATGATTATTGATGGGTGAACGAAACAAGGCTTTGAACTTCGACTCCAACGCAATATCGATCAAAGCCTCGACCGGGGAAACTCCCCTGCCCTTGGCAATGTCAGCGAGTGACTCGCCAGGCTGGGTGAGATCAGTCATATGAAAGACCCAGTCCCAGTCGGGCGGCATGATGGTATGGCCGCCGCGCTTATGACGAGAGCTGGCGCCACTGGCCTCGGCAATCAGTTTCTCCCGCAGACTAGCGTCTGAAAAGCTGACACGCTGTTCCGAAAGTGGAAGCCTGCGAATGTCACGCCACACATCCCAGCTATCGAACGGTGTATGCGCTTCGAAGCTGTAAATAATATTTAGAGAGCGGGAGTGAACCTGGGCAAACATCCGGCCGCCGGCCTCTGCAACCTCGTCCAGCAGGTCAAAATAGGAACGCCAAACCTCCGGTGCCTCTCTTTTTGCGAACATGCCCCAGGTAATGGGCACCCCGGACTCAACCGCCAATGATTTCAGGCGCTGGTGGTACTCACGAACATTCTCCGGGTCCCTGCCATGATTTTCTCCGGCGATCTCAAAAATGCCAGCCCCGGTTTTACCCATGGCATTCACAATGTGGCGAACTTCCTCCCAACCAGCGACGCGACTCGCCACAGGCTTGTGGTCCGAAGTCTCATGGTTTGGCGAGCGAGACGTCGTAAACCCGATCGCACCAGCACGAACGGCTTCCTGAACCATCTGACACATCTGCTGAACTTCGGCTTCGGTTGCCTCTTCTTCAAATGCCCGCGCACCCATAACATAGGTACGCAATGCGGAGTGTCCTATATAGCCTGCATAGTTTATGCCTTTGGGAAGGCTATCGAGAACATCCAGATACTCTGGAAAGGTTTCCCAACGCCAGTTGATGCCGGCCAGCATCGCTTCCCTGGCGATATCCTCAGCCCGTTCAAGATTGCGAAACACGAGATCGGCCTCATCTTCACGACAGGGCGCCAGGGTGAACCCGCAATTGCCCATAACGACGGATGTTACCCCGTGGTAGCAGGAACATGAGCCAATAGGATCCCAAAATACCTGTGCATCCATATGGGTATGACCGTCAACAAAACCTGGCGCAACCACATGACCTTCGGCATCCAATGTTTCCTTAGCCCGCTCATTAATACGACCGATGCGCGTGATTTTGCCATCGGTAATTCCCACGTCAGCCCTAAATCGCGGCGTCCCGGAACCATCAATAACGGTTCCGTTCTTGACTAAAAGGTCGTAAGTCATAATGTTCCCCTAGCACAGTGATTCCTTACAATAATCTTTTTTCTAGACCTTGCACAACCCAGAGGCTAGAGTTCAGCCTGTGATGAAAACACTACTTATTTTATCTCTCCTGGTTTCCTGGTCCGGCGACCTATTTGGGGGAACGCTGGACGGCGTTGCCGGCCAGCACGCCATTGCCATGCACGGCCAGGTCAAGTACCCCGCCGGATTCGAGCACTTTGACTATGCAAACCCTGACGCCCCGAAAGGGGGAACGATGCGCATGCATAGTATCGGCACCTTCGATTCCTTAAACGGTTTTATCGTAAAAGGAAATTCTGCCAGTGACGTAGGCCTGATATACAACTCGCTTGCCGCCCGGTCTGCAGACGAGGCGCTCAGCCAATACGGTGAATTAGCCGAAGAGATCTATATGCCGGAAGATCGCTCATGGGTGGCTTTCAAACTTCGTGACAACGCAAGGTGGCACGATGGAGAAAAGGTTTCTGTGGACGATGTTATCTGGACCTTCAACGCGCTGCTCAAGGATGGACTGCCGTTTTATCGTTTTTATTACGGTAATGTGCAGGAGGTCATCAAGGTCCACGATGACATTGTACGTTTCAACTTCAAGCCAGGGGAAAACCACGAATTACCATTGATCCTTGGACAGCTGGTGGTTTTACCCAAACACTACTGGGCAGATCGGGATTTCACCAAGACAACACTGGAGCCGCCGCTTGGCTCTGGACCATACCGGGTAGCAACGTTCGAACCAGGACGATCCCTAACTTTAGAACGAGCCGAAGATTACTGGGGCAAAAATATTCCCGTTCATAAAGGGCAATTCAATTTTGGTGAGATTCGTATCGACTACTATCGAGACAGTGATATCGCACTCGAAGCCTTTAAATCCGGCGAATACGATTACCGACGGGAACAATCTGCCAAGAACTGGGCGACCGGATACAAAGTCGCCGCTGTGAAAAACGGTTTAATCGTACAACGCAAATTCGACCACAACCGTACTGCTGGCATGCAAGGGTTTGTGTACAACACGCGGCGCGAGATTTTCAGTGACATCCGGGTCCGCCAGGCACTCGTATACGCCTTTGATTTCGAGTGGTCCAATCAAAATCTTTTTTACAATCAGTACGCCAGGTCGAGGAGTTACTTTGATAACTCTGAACTCTCTGCTACCGCGCTACCAGGTGCCGATGAACTAAAATTTCTACACCCTTTGAAAGCGTTATTGCCCGCCGAGGTATTTACTACCGCCTACGAGCCACCAAAAGGTGGAGGCCCACGTCCGATGCGTGGAAACCTGAGGGCCGCGGGGAAACTACTCAATGAGGCCGGATGGGTAATTCGAGATGGGAAACGCGTTAACAGCCAAACGGGCAAGCCTCTGACATTCGAGGTGATGCTGGTAAGCCCAAGTTGGGAGCGTACCGTTTTACCCTTTGGTAGGAACCTTGAGAAACTGGGCGTGAAACTCACCGTACGAACGGTAGATACATCCCAGTATCGCCAGCGTCTTGATACCTACGATTTCGACATGATTGTCCATGTATTCGGCCAGTCGCTATCTCCAGGAAACGAACAGCGGTCTTTCTGGGGTTCCGAAGCCGCGGGTCTCGAAGGTGGACGTAACTACATTGGTATAAATGATCCCGCCATTGACGCATTAATTGAACACGTGATCGAAGCTCAGGACCGCAGTGAACTCGTTGCGGCAACTCGTGCACTGGACCGTGCGCTGCAGTGGGGACACTGGGTAATTCCCCACTGGCATGCCACCTATGACCGGGTTGCCTTTTGGAACAAGTTTGGCCAACCGGAGATCACACCATCCAGGGGATTTCAGCTTCTTTATTGGTGGGTTGATCCCGCCAGGGCGGCTGTGCTTACCGACAAGTTAGAGTCAGAGGCCCGAGCCCCCAGAAACTAGCCAATTCTCGCCCGCAAGCTCAGCGTCGTGCCTCTAGTTTCTTTGCAAGTAATAGTTTTTTTAACAATTTCCTTTGGAATCTCGCATCTCCTCGCGCAGAATCACGACTTTGTGGACAGAAACTAGTTAATGTATCCCTACATACTTCGCCGTCTGCTGCTGATAGTACCAACGCTATTCGGCATCATGGTCATCAACTTCATCGTCATACAGTTCGTACCCGGCGGACCAGTGGAGCAGATGATCGCCCAGCTGACAGGAGATGATGTCGCCGCGACAGCTCGCTTCGGTGGTGGTGCCACGCAGGAAACCGGCGACACCTCCCAAAGACCAGACATAGGGTCTGAATCCACCTCGCGCTACCGAGGTGCACAGGGTCTACCCCCTGACCTTATCCTTGAGATCGAACAGCAGTTCGGACTCGACAAGCCAGCCCACGAGCGATTAATGATAATGATGGGCAACTACATTCGCTTTGATTTTGGTGATAGCTACTTTCAGGACCGCTCGGTAGCCCAGCTACTGGTCGACAAACTGCCTGTGTCGATCTCCCTTGGGCTGTGGACGACGCTACTGGTCTATCTCATCTCCATTCCCCTGGGCGTCGCCAAAGCAGTAAGAGATGGCTCACGCTTTGACGTGTGGACTTCGGGTCTCGTGATATTTGGCAATGCCGTACCAGGCTTTTTATTCGCTATCCTGCTGATCATCCTGTTTGCTGGTGGCAGATATCTGGACTGGTTTCCACTGCGCGGGCTTTTTTCCACAGGATGGGAGGACCTGCACTGGTTTGAGCAGATTAAGGATTATTTCTGGCACCTGACGCTGCCACTACTAAGCATGGTCATCGGCGGCTTTGCAGGTCTTACCATGTTAACCAAGAACTCCTTCCTCGAAGAGATCAACAAACAATATGTTATTACCGCGCGAGCAAAAGGACTGACCGAACGACGCATGCTCTATGGTCATGTATTCAGAAACGCAATGCTGATCGTTATTGCCGGATTTCCATCAGCATTTATCGGAATTTTCTTTACCGGCTCTCTCTTAACCGAGGTAATTTTTTCTCTCGATGGTATTGGGCTGTTGGGTTTTGAAGCGGCGCTCACCAGGGATTACCCGGTAATGTTTGGCACGTTATTCCTATTCACCCTGCTCGGGCTAGTCATGGGCATTATCAGCGACGTGATGTACCACCTGGTGGATCCGCGTATCGATTTTGAGACGCGAGAAACCTGATGGTGGATTCTCATTACCGCTGGTTCGGCATGAACATATCACCCATCACCAGGCGCCGAATCGACAATTTCAAACGCAACCGCCGCGGCTACTGGTCAACCTGGGCCTTCCTGCTATTGTTCGTCATCAGCATGGCCGCGGAACTGGTCGCTAACGATAAACCATTACTGATTTCATTCGAGGACGAACTGTACTTCGCGACCTTCGTGTCCTATCCGGAAACAGAATTTGGCGGAGACTTTCAAACCGAAGCGGACTACCGTGACGAGTTCGTCGCGGAGCTTATCAAGGAGGCAGGCTGGATGGTCTGGCCTCCCATACGTTTCAGCCACGACACGATAAACTACGAACTGTCAGTTCCCGCACCGGCACCGCCAAACGATGAGAACTGGCTAGGTACTGATGACCAGGGTCGAGATGTTCTGGCCCGGCTTATTTATGGTTTTCGCATCTCTGTATTGTTTGGCCTTGCCCTCACTATATTGAGTGCGGTCGTTGGCGTGAGCGTTGGTGCCATTCAAGGATTCTATGGGGGTCTGACGGATCTTATCGGTCAGCGTTTCATCGAAATCTGGTCTGGAATGCCAATACTTTATTTACTGATAATCGTTGCCAGCGTCATCACGCCAAACTTCTGGTGGTTACTGGGCCTGATGTTGTTGTTCTCATGGATGGGCTTCGTCGGCGTTGTTCGTGCCGAGTTTTTACGGGCACGCAATCTCGACTTTGTTCGTGCCGCAAGAGCACTCGGCACGCGCGATCGAACTTTAATCTGGCGCCATGTACTCCCTAACGCCATGGTAGCAACGATTACCTTTATGCCTTTCACCTTGTCCGCTTCCATTACGACCCTGACATCTCTCGACTTTCTGGGATTCGGATTGCCCCCCGGATCCGCTTCCCTGGGCGAGCTACTCAATCAGGGTAAGTCCAACCTGCAAGCACCCTGGTTGGGTATTTCAGGATTTGTTGTCATCGCCCTCATGCTGAGTTTGCTGGTTTTTATAGGCGAAGCCACCCGGGATGCCTTCGACCCGCGCAAGGTATTTCGATAGGAACGGTTGTTACCCTAAGCCTGGCCCTTTGCGGTATTAATTCAAGCGCTTGCTTGAATTTCATGATTGAGATATGTTTGTTATTTCCTTCTTAGAAAACAGTAACTTATGGCCTCTCGCCAACCCATGGAGCAACCTGCCGAGACTGCAGATGCTCGCACACGGATACTTCAAGCCGCCTTGGAAGTCTTCGCGTCCAAAGGTTACGCTCAGGCGTCAACCCGTGAAATCTGCCAGCGCGCAGGGGCCAATGTTGCCGGAATCCACTACTACTTCGGTGACAAGGCCTCACTATATAAAGAGCTAATGCAAATCCCGGAGCATATGGTCCGTCCTCCCGAAATTCTGGATGAAACAGACACATCATTGGAGGCAGGTCTGCAAGCTTGGTACAGCCATGTCATGACCTTCGTACTCGAAACCTACGGAGGCAGCCACATGCGGCTGCTGTTTTTGCGCGAACAGGTCGATCCTTCTGGATTATTGGATGTGGATCGCGTGGGCATCATTGGGCTTTACCATGAACAGCTAGTGCGTTTTCTAAAACGTCATCTGGGTATTGAAGAAACGGATTCCGCACTGAATCAACTGGCGATTACCCTCGTGGGCATGGCAATGATGTTCTACGTGGAGCGCGCCGCAATCCGTCAGTTAACTCCCGGGTTAATGGAATCTGAGGCAGACCTTGAGGCAGTGGTCGAGCGAATGGTTTGCCATGCCATTGCGGCAGTTGAAGCAGAAAGGAAGCAGCGGGAATGAAAGCGAGATTTCTGAATCCTTTAACGCTGGTGCTGGTCGTTGTGGTCATCGCAGTTTTGGTGACGGTCGTTCCCGGCAGCGCCGACGAAGAAGGTAACAGCGGTAACGAACCGTCCGCCGCTACCGCGCTAACCGTTTCTCTGGTAGAACCAAAAAATGTGGTGTGGCCAGAGATAATCAAGGCCAGTGGCGCAATTGCCGCCTGGCAGGAAGCAAAGATAAGCGCCGAAATCTCCGGTGCCGCATTAACCGAAGTGCTAGTCGATGTTGGTGACAACGTTCAATCAGGAGATATTCTGGCGCGATTTGACAGCGCTCCGGCACGAGCTCAACTTGCTCAGCAGCGTGCCTTACTTGATGAAGCGAAAGCTCACCTAGCAGAAGCAAAAGGCGCGGCCAAACGAGCACAACAACTTGATGCCCGGGACGCATTAAGTGAACAAGAATCTATCAGAGCGAAAACCAAAGAGCAGGCGGCACGGGCGCAGGTCCAACTCGCCCAGGCAAGGCTCGACGCACAACAGCTCTCCCTCGACAAAACCCAGGTTGTCGCGCCAGACTCTGGCGTTATCACCGCGCGCAATGCGACCCTGGGCGCGGTTGGAACACCTGGTGCAGAACTATTCCGGTTGCTACGACAAAATCGTCTCGAGTGGCACCCAGAACTGACTGCCGAATCGCTGGTCAACGTCAGCCCGAGTGATACGGCTGAGATTCAACTGCCCCGCGGTATGTTGCTGACCGGCAAGGTCCGCCAAATTGCACCGATGTTAGATGCCGGGACACGTACAGGAATCGTTTTCGTCGCACTTGATGCCGCAACCACCAACCATGCACGGGCCGGCATGTTTGCGTCCGGAACAATCAATGTTGGTGAGCGCCCTGCGCTCGCGCTACCTACTTCCAGCATCGTGCACCGTGATGGCTACGAGTATATTTTTCTGGTGGACCGTGAGGGTGGACGGACCACGGAGCAGAAGGTGACAACGGGTCGACGTTTCTCGGAGTGGATCGAAATCATCGAAGGCGTTACACCGGGCACTTATGTCGTACGAAGCGGCGGCGCATTTCTGACCGATGGCGATCAGGTGAAGATCGTCGATTGGCCAATGAATGACTTGGGCGGTGCAGAGTGAACGTCGCCACCTGGGCTATCCGCGAACCCATTCCTCCCATCGTGCTTTTTCTTGTATTCACGCTGGCTGGCATCCTGGCGTTTGATCGCTTAACGATCAAGGAGTACCCGGATACCGAGTTTCCCGCAATATCCGTTACTGCCGCATTGGAAGGTGCCTCCCCGTCTCAGTTGGAGACCGAAGTCACACGGAAAGTTGAAAACGCCATCGCCGGTATCGAAGGCATCGAAAGTCTGACCTCAACGGTCACCGAGGGCGTCTCTTTAACCATGATCGAGTTTGTCCTGGAAAGAGATCAGTCTGCCGCACTGGACGATGTCCGCGCGGCCGTTACCAACATACGTAGCGATCTGCCGCGAGACCTGGAACCACCGATTGTCAATGACATAGACTTTGCCAGCGCGCCGATTCTCACCTATACCGTGGCATCGGAAACGATGGATGAAGGGGCGCTGTCCTGGTTTATCGACGATGCAATAACTCGAAGGCTAACAGCCATCCCTGGTGTAGTTGCCGTCAATCGCCTGGGTGGAGTCCAGCGAGAGGTTCTCGTGGAGCTGGACCCTGTAAAGCTCGCCTCACTTGAACTTACCGCCGTCGATGTTTCCAGGCAGTTGCGTCTTGCGCAACGGCAGCTATCGGGAGGTCGCGGTGAGATCGGCGATGCACGTCAATCCCTTAGAACCATCGCAACTGTCGCCAATGTAAAGGAACTGGAAGCTTTCGACATCGCGTTACCCGGAGGGCGTCACTTTCGCCTGGATCAAATCGGCACCATCTCTGACACCGTAGCCGACCGGGGCCAAAGAGCTCTACTCAACGGTCGACAGGTGGTCGCCTTTCAAATTCAGCGTTCTAAGGATTCAAACGAAGTCACTCTGGGTCGAGATGTCGCTGAAGTTATCGCTGAAATGGACCGGGCAGACAATGTTGAATTTGCGCTGGTTATCAACCGGGTGAAACGAATTGCGGATGACTTCGATGCATCCATGGTCATGTTATTCGAAGGTGCCTTTCTGGCAATGTTGGTGGTATGGCTCTTTCTTCGCGACTGGCGCGCCACGTTAATCTCGGCGCTTGCTCTACCCTTGTCGGTCATCCCTACTTTCGCGATGATTTACTGGTTGGGATTCTCACTCAATATCATCACAACCTTGGCCCTGACGCTGGTCATCGGCCTTCTGGTCGACGACACTATCGTCGAGGTGGAAAACATCGTCCGGCATTTGCGGGAAGGGAAATCCTCCATCAAAGCAGCGATGGATGCAGCGACGGAGATCGGACTCGCAGTGGTCACCACCACCATGACGCTGGTCGCCGTATTCCTGCCAACGGCGTTCATGGGAGGAATGGCCGGCCAATTCTTCAAAGAATTTGGCTGGACCGCGGCAACCGCAGTGCTCGCTTCTCTGGCGGTTGCCCGCCTCATTACGCCCATGCTCTGTGCACGTTTTCTTCAGTCTCATCCCCAGTCACCACCTAGCTGGATCATGGACACTTACCTGGATATTGCGCGTCTGGCGTTAAAGCATCGCCTCATTACGTCTCTGTGCGCTGCACTATTCTTTGTTGGCTCAATTCTCGCGTTGAACAGCCTGCCCCGTGAATTTGTTCCCGCATCCGACAACTCCAGTACCCAGGTTATCGTCGAGCTCGCCCCGGGAACACCACTATCCACAACCAACGCTATCGCAGAACTGGTGCGGCAAAAGATTTCGGTTATTCCGGAGATAACCAATATCTTCACGACGGTCGGCACCGGCAACTCAGACAAACATCGAGGGCCCGGTGTTTCGGATCTTCGTAATGCGAACCTGACCATCGATCTACCACCGGTAGGCCAGCGAGAAAGGTCTCAGGCTGAGATCGAAGTGGAGATTAGGTCCATTTTAGGCAACGTGCCCGGCGCACGTTTTCAGGTTGGATCCCGCCAAACCGGAGAGATACTTCTGATAAACCTGACATCCGAGGACGCTCAGCTTCTGCATCAGACCGCACAAAACGCGATGACAGAGCTACGAGGTGTTCCTGGCCTCGGCAACGTCATTTCAAATGCCAGTCTGTTGCGCCCGGAGATATTCATCAGACCAAATATGGCACGCGCTGCGGAACTAGGTGTGACCGCATCAGCCATAGGTGAGACGGTGCAGGTAGCCACCGCTGGCGACTACAGCGCGGCGCTCGCCCAAATGAACCTGCCACAAAGGCAGGTGGATATTCGGGTGCAGTTACCGCTATCCACACGACAAGATCTAGCAGCAATTGAGCAGCTACGTGTACCGGGAGCCCATGGCCTTGTTCCACTCGCCGCTATTGCAGAAGTTAGTATGGGCAGTGGTCCTGCACAGATTTCCCGGTTTGACCGTTCACGTAACATCCGAATCGAGGTCGAGTTGGGCAATCTGTTACTAGGCGATGCAAACGCACTCGTGCGAGAACTGCCATCGCTTAAACGATTACCGCTAGGTGTATCCTGGGTGGACACCGGCGACTCCAAGATGATGAACGACATGTTCAGCTCATTCGGGGTTGCGATGGTAACGGGGCTCATCTGCGTATTCATGGTCCTGGTGCTGTTATTCAAAGATTTCATGCAACCGATCACAATACTGGCTGCGCTTCCGCTAACAATCGGCGGCGCCGTGTTCGCCCTCTTTATAGTCGATGCTTCTTTTTCCCTACCTGCAGTCATTGGTCTGCTAATGCTGATGGGGATCGCCACAAAAAATTCTATTCTGCTAGTGGACTACGCAGTTGTTGCCATGCGCAACGGCATGGATGTGCATGATGCTTTACTGGATGCCTGTGCTAAAAGGGCACGCCCAATCGTGATGACCACGCTGGCGATGACCGCCGGCATGTTGCCGGTAGCAATGGGTGTTCATGAAGGGTCAAGCTTCCGCATGCCAATGGGTATCGTGGTTATCGGCGGTCTGTTGACGTCGACAGTATTAAGCCTGATCGTTGTGCCCGTGGTGTTCACCTACGTGCTTCAGGCCAAGGAATTACTCGCTCGGATTCTCCCGCACGGGCACGCTGTGGAAACCGCTTCCTGACAGCATTAATCGTCCGGCGCGATAATACCCACATAACGCCGGTAGTGACCGTCGGCAGTATTCATCAGTTCGGCATGTGTACCCTGCTCTCTGATCTCGCCATCTTCCAGGAACACAATCTTGTCCGCTCGCTGAATAGTAGACAGGCGATGCGCCACAACGATTAGCAAGCGCTCTCGAGCGATCTGCTCAAGCGACTCGAACAACAGATTTTCGGACTCGGGGTCCAGGGCCGCAGTAGGTTCATCAAGAATCAGTATTTTCGCGTCCCGGATTAGGCCACGGGCAATACAAAGCCTTTGCTGTTGACCCACTGACAAGGTATTACCGGAGCGTCCAAGCACAGTATCTATACCATCAGGCATCTCATCGATAAATGACATACAGCCCGCCATTGTTAACGCCTCTACTATTTCCTCGTCAGTTGCCTGTGGTTTGGCGAGCCGCAGGTTGTCGCGAATGCTCTCTGCAAGTAACAAGTGCTCCTGAAACACGTACGCTATATGACTACGTACGCTATCAATATCGAGATCTGACACGTCTTTACCATCTATACGCACGTGACCGTGGGTTGGCTTCAAAAATCCAGGAAGCAAATACGCAAGGCTGGTTTTACCCGCTCCGGAAGGCCCGACCAGGGCAACCGTTTGACCTACCGGTAAATCCAGCGTGATGTCGGTCAGCGCCCGCCTGCCATCTGGATAACCATAATCGACATGATCGATCTCCACTCCCCTGGCGATCGTCTCAAGCTGGCCTCCACCAGAGTGGTCATCATCGGATTCGTAATCTATAAAGAAGAATATACGACGCGCTGGCGCCATTTTGGTCTGTACGGCTAACCAGAAGCCACCGAGCTCAATGGCACCGCCAGCAATTCCCCAAAAAATGATAAAGATAACCCCAAAGTCTCCAGCTGACATGTCCCCCTTAATAATACTGTTGGTAACCATGACGAAAACAATCCCGCAGACGCTAAGCACAGCAATAGCCGCGCCTATGAAGAGTGCCCCACCCACAAGCAACGATGCTCGCTCCCGAAAATATGATTCCAGACTACGCACCGCAAACTTCTCAGTTTCCTGCTGCATGCCCCCCAAACTTTGCACCGCGTCGATATTGTCAAAGATCTCTTCCATTGCATTCGTCGTTGCCGACCCTGCCGAGCGTTTGGTCTGATTGATGCGACGCATTAGTTTCGCCGCCGGAAATGTAAGGATGAATACAAGCGGCAGGACGCTCCAAGCAATCCAGACTATCTCCTCTGCCGAGACGCTGTAAGAGTATCCGATCAAATACATACTGATGAACGACCCCAGCAAAGCGTAAAAAATATGGAACGTCGAGTCCGTTACCGCAAGCGGAATATTTGAAGTGTCGTACAACACACGATAGATGGAATCGCCTGTACGCTTTTCCGATAAAACGGCCATGGGTAATCGAGTGAGTCGCGCAAAAAGTCTGGTTCTAACATTGTCCGCCAATCGCTGGCTTAATCGCACGGTGACCCAATACTCAATCACCCCCAGTATTCCGCCGCTCTCGGTATGACCATTACTGATCTTATTCTCAGCGGCACTGGCTTCATCCTGCCCCGTAAGCGTGTGGCCATACGTGCCCGAATAAAGTTCTGCACCTGTTCGGGCACCAATAAATATCAAGCCGATGAAATAGCCAGCCGTAATAGTGAACATGATTTCCAACGGAGACATACCTTCCAGGAAGTTTATTATTGGATGCATGAAAGGCGGATATGGGTTCTCGTTCTCGCTGAAGGACTTCTGCAACAAAACATTGTCGATAATGATTTTGGCTAACCAGGGGAGTAACAAGCCGGGCAGAAAGGCGCACAGACGCAATAGAAATTTAGCCGTAAACAACCAACTTACTGCATACAGCAGCTTAAGACAGCGAACAAGCAACACAAAAGATTCACGGGAAGATATTTCTGTCTCGACGTCGATACGATCATCATGATGATGTTCGCCGATGAACTTGTCGACAACGCCTTCTTCGGTGACGTTTTCACTCATGATCTTGACTCACGAGTAACTGCGCCGACGCCTGACTGGCAGCTACAAATTCCGCATACCGACCGTCATTTTCCACCAGGTTGTCATGGCTTCCTGCCTCTATTACTTTGCCATGCTCTAGAAATACAATCTGGTCTGCATTGCGGATCGTGGGTAGTCGATGGGTAATGAGAAAAACAATCTTGTCGGTTCCCCACTCACCGAGGTTTCGCATAACGGCGAGTTCCGTTTCCGCATCCAGAGAAGCAGTCGGCTCATCGAGAATCAGGATTGGCGTGTTTCGTACAATAGCGCGAGCGAGCGACACTCGCTGTCGCTGTCCTGTCGATAGTTTGCCTCCTCGCTCACCCAGTTCTGTGTCGTATCCGGATTCCAACTCCGCGATAAACTGATCTGCACAGGCGATGCGTGCCGCCTCTTCAATCTCTTTACGTGACGCGTTCTTAGTGGCATAGCCAATATTGTCTGCGACGGTCCCAGCAAACAGAACGTTTTTCTGTAACGCGATCGCCGTATTGCTACGAATGTCGTCAATACGCAGATCGCGTAAGTCAGTATTATTTATAGAAACCTGTCCATCGTCGGGATCGTAAAGTCGAAGTAGCAGCGACATAAGAGTGGACTTCCCAGCACCACTGCTACCAACAATGGCCGTTATGGAGCCTACTTCCGCGCGCAAATTGACGCCCGCTAAAACAGGTTGTTCTTGCTGGTAGGCATAGTACGCATCGCGCCACTCAACTGATTTGATTGTCGTTGGGAAGTCCAGCGGGTGCTCCGGGTCGACAATATCTGCTTCCAAATCGAGCAGATAAAACGCTCGCTCCAAACCGATAAACAGATCCTGCAACAATGCCCACCGAGTAATAAGGCTCCCAGCCGTGCCCATCGAACCCGCCAGCCGTCCCCTGAAGTCCTGAAACGCGCCCATATTCCATATCGCGTAGCCGATAATCGTTACCACGGCGGCGCCCATAAAGGTTTCCCTTTCCTCAAGAACCCACCCGACCACCAGGTACTCGGTTATAAGGAGAAGCACCGTGGCCGCCGTCGCAACGACCACGTTTAAAACAACAATTATCAGACGCAAAAATAGAGCAGCGTCCAACGCTCGCTGGGAATCCGCGTGAAACCTATCCAGGATTCTCCGTTCACCCTGATTCGCTTTTACTACCCGCAGGGCCTTCATGGTTTCCTGCAACCGCGAGGTAAGGTCGCTGTTCGCCACGCGGTTTTCTAATGCCCGATATCTAATCAGGGGTGTTAACCAGGCGGTCAAAACAATCATGGGGATGAATATGAAGATAACGGCAACCGCTACCCGAGGATCGAAAAACGCAACAAAGGCAAGCCCAACCAGGATAAAATAGATCCCGGTAACGGGCCCTATAATTGCTTCCTGAACCAGGCTCGTAATAGTCGAACTATCCTTGTAGATACGAAAAATAGCGTCGCCAACTCGAGACTGGGCATGAAAATTGAGCGAAAGGTGTTCCGCTTTGGTCATCATTGCCACGCGCAGATTCTGATTAATCATCTGCCAGATCCAGATGTTGTAATAG
>MDTB01206885.1_pt1 | contig 17912 bp, 17 predicted proteins | sample 811161 | NCBI WGS metagenome assembly MDTB01 (sample SAMN05326650, study PRJNA326480) | marine metagenome | isolation source: seawater | place: Mediterranean Sea | collected 2009
AACAAAGGAATGCTTTTTTTAAAATTATACGTTTCTTTGTAAATAAGAATCTAAGATGATTAAAATAAGAGTTTCATTATTCGCAGTGTTATTAATCCTAGGATGTGCAAACAGAGGTAATCCAACCGGGGGAGAGATCGACGTGGAACCACCAGTGGTTTTAAAATCCTCACCTGAAAATTTTTCAACTAATTTCAAAGCTGAGGAAATTGAAATTATCTTCGATGAATATATCAGGTTAAGTAACATTCAAAAAGAACTAATTATTTCTCCCCCAATAGAACCCCAGCCATTAATGATGCCTTTGGGATCTGCAAGTAAATTTTTAACTATTTCTGAGTTTGATTCATTAAGAGAAAATACTACTTATAGTTTTCACTTTGGTGAAAGTATAGAAGACAACAATGAAAAAAACTCATTGAGTAATTACAGATATGTATTTTCAACCGGTGATTATATAGATTCGCTAAGTATCAAGGGAACTGTTGTAGATGCATTTAATCGTGAAATAAGTGAAAATATAAATGTGCTTTTATATGAAGTTGATTCATTGTTTACAGACTCAATAATCTATAGAGAAAAGCCTAAACATGTTGGTAAAGTAATAGACTCAACAAATCAATTTTTAATTCAGAATATTAAAGACGGAAAATATCTAATTATAGCATTAGAGGAAGAAAATAAGGACTATACTTTTCAAAATAAAGTTGATAAAATTGGATTTATTGAAGATTATATTGAATTACCCAAAGACAGCGTAATTAATCTAAAAATATTCAAGGAGAGATTAGATTTAAAAATTGGCAAGCCAAAACAAAAAACAAATAGATCTTTTGCTTTTGGTTACGAGGGAGAATATGAGCCTTTTTCTATAAAAATTATTAATACAGATTCTCTAAAATACTCAAGTAGAATAACCCGTGAAAAAAAATCTGATAGTCTGATATACTGGGTAAAAACAGATGAAAAACTTGACTCAATTGTTTTTAATGTTTTTAACGAAAAATTTTCAGATACATTGCAGATGAATTTGAGAAATAAAGAAAATGATTCACTAGTAATTAAATCTGAACAGAATAATATACTAAAGTTTAACGAAAACTTTATCATAGAAGCTAACTTACCTTTTGAAAAAATTGATAAAAATAAAATTACAATCTTAGACAAAGATTCTCTAAACATTGATTTTAAAGTAAAACTTGATTCGATAAAAAATCAATACAATTTTATTTTTGAAAAAGATGAGGAACAAGAGTATGGTATTAGATTATTACCCGCTGCATTAACCGATTTTTATGATAATGAGAATGATAGTTTATTCTATAAAATAAAAACAAGAACATTCAATGACTATGGAAACTTAAGATTGAATCTTATAAATGCTAAATTTCCCTTAATTGTAGAGCTTGTAAATGCAAATGGAGAAGCTAAATATGAAGCTTACGAAACAAATAATTCAACAATAGATTTTAATAATATTGATTCTGGCAAATATTATATCAGAATTATTTTTGATAAAAATAAAAATCAAAAATACGACTCAGGAAATTTCCTGTTCAGGACTAATCCCGAAAAAGTAATTTATTATCCTGATGAAATTGATGTAAGAGCAGGCTGGGATTTGGTTCAGGAGTTTATACTAAAATAATTATTTTTTTAATGAGGCTTTTATAAGCTCCCTGTTCATTCTTGAAATATTATCAAGTGAGATTCCCTTTGGACATTCTACCTCGCAAGCTCCGGTATTGGAACAATTTCCAAATCCTTCAAGATCCATTTGATTGACCATATTTATCACTCTTCTTGAGGCCTCAGTTTGTCCTTGAGGCAATAGTGAATATTGAGAAACTTTTGCGCCAACAAATAACATGGCTGACGAGTTTTTACAAGTAGCAACACATGCGCCACAGCCAATACATGTAGCAGCATCAAATGCATCATCCGCGTTATCTTTATTAATCGGTATCGAGTTAGCATCTTGTGTATTACCAGATGTATTTACAGAAATATATCCGCCAGACTGTTGTATTCTATCAAAAGCACTTCTATCAACAACTAAATCTTTAATTACCGGAAATGCCTTAGCTCTAAAAGGTTCTATATATATAGTATCTCCGTCTTTGAACTTTCTCATGTGAAGCTGACATGTAGTTATTCGTCTATCCGGTCCGTGAGCTTGACCATTGATAAATAATGAACATGAACCACAAATACCTTCTCTACAATCATGATCAAAAGAGACAGGATCTTCGTCTTTTAAAATTAAATCGGCATTCAGAACATCCAACATCTCAAGAAATGACATGTCGGGTGAAATATTATCAATCTCATAATTGACAATTCGACCCTTAGTTTCAAAGTTTTTTTGTCGCCAAATTTTTAATGTCAGTTTCATTTTCTAATTATTTATAACTTCTTTCCTTAACCTCAATATTTTTATATTCAAGCTTTTCTTTATGAATTATTGCGTCTCTTGGCTCCCCGACATACTCCCAAGCAGAAACAAATTGGAATTCTTTTTTTCTAGTTGCTTCTCCTTCTTTTGTCTGATATTCTTCTCTAAAGTGACCACCACAAGATTCCTCTCTTTCCAAAGCATCTTTAGCAAAAAGCTCACCAAGTTCCAAAAAATCAGCTACTCTACCAGCTTTTGCTAATTCTTCATTAAACTCATTTTGATTGCCTGGAACTTTAACCTCTTCCCAAAATTGTTTTCTCAATTTTGAAATTTCAGAAATAGCCAATTCTAATTCTTTTTTGTTTCTAGCCATTCCGCACTTATTCCACATTATTTTACCAAGTTTTTTGTGAAAATAGTCAACTGATTTTGAGCCTTTATTATTTATTAATTTATCTAACTTTTTGGCAGCTTCTTTTTCAGCAATGATAAATTCCTCAGAATCATTTGCAATTGGTCCAGTTGAAATCTCGTCTGAAAGATAATCTCCAATTGTATATGGTAAAACGAAGTATCCATCTGCAAGGCCTTGCATTAATGCAGATGCCCCTAGCCTATTAGCTCCATGATCTGAAAAATTAGCCTCACCGATAGCGTATAACCCAGGGATTGTGGTCATTAAATTATAATCAACCCATATACCTCCCATTGTATAATGAACAGCTGGGTAAATCATCATGGGTGTCTTATAAGGATTTTGATCAACTATTTTTTCATACATCTGGAATAGATTTCCATACTTGTTTTTAATTATTTCCTTTCCTAATTTTTCAACAACTTCATTGTTGTTTTCATCATCTCCATTTACAAGTGCTTGTTCTTTTCCATATCTTATTATAGAGGATGCGAAATCTAAATACACTGCCTCACCGGTCTTATTAACTCCAAAACCAGCATCACATCTTTCCTTTGCAGCTCTGGATGCGACATCTCTTGGAACTAAATTCCCAAAAGCTGGATATCTTCTTTCAAGAAAGTAATCCCTGTCTTCTTCTTTAATCTCTGTAGGTTTTAGATTTCCATTTCTAATACCTTCAACATCTTCAATATTTTTTGGGACCCAGATACGGCCATCATTTCTAAGTGATTCCGACATCAAAGTTAATTTGGATTGATGATCACCAGAAACAGGAATACATGTTGGATGAATTTGTGTAAAGCAAGGGTTTGCAAAATAAGCACCCCTTTTGTGAGCTTTCCATGCAGCTGTAACATTACTTCCCATTGCATTTGTAGATAAATAAAAAACATTTCCATAACCTCCGGTTGCTAACACAACTGCATGAGATGAGTGTCGTTCAATTTCACCATTTACAAGGTTTCTTGTGATGATTCCTCTTGCTTTTCCATCAACCAAAACAACATCCAACATTTCATGTCTATTGTACATTTTAATTTTACCTCGAGAAATCTGTCGATTCATGGCTGAATAAGCTCCCAATAATAACTGCTGACCAGTTTGACCCTTTGCATAGAATGTTCTTGAAACTAATACACCACCAAAAGATCTGTTATCCAAAAGACCACCATAATCTCTAGCAAAAGGGACACCTTGGGCTACACATTGATCAATAATATTTGCCGAAACTTCGGCCAATCTGTAAACATTTTCTTCTCGTGAGCGGTAGTCACCACCTTTCACTGTATCATAAAATAATCTGTAAATAGAGTCACCATCTCCTTGATAGTTTTTAGCGGCATTTATACCTCCTTGAGCTGCTATTGAATGGGCTCTTCTTGGAGAGTCTTGAAAGCAAAAAGCTTTAACATTATACCCCAACTCAGCAAGGGTTGCACATGCAGAGCCACCAGCAAGACCGGTACCAACAACAATTATATCAATATTTCTTTTATTGGCAGGACTTACTAAATTAATATTGTTTTTATGATTTGTCCATTTTTTATCTAAGTCCCCATTAGGTAAATTGGAATTTAGATAATTTGAAAAAGAATCATTTTTAACGGTCTTTAATAATTCATTAATATCAAAAGTTTTCACCTTTTCTTTTAATAATTTGTTTTTCTTTTTGTAATTAGGATCAGAATCCTTAATTGGGCTTCTGTTAGACGATTTGTGCCAATCAGAATTCCAATCAGAAAGTTTACATTTGATACCCGTGCTCTTTTTAATAATTTTTGTTTTATTGGTCTTAGCGCACCTATGATAATATCGAATACATATCATAAGTTCATCTGAATTTTTATATTCGGATTTGGGACGCCTATAATTTAAAGAATATGTTAACTTCTTTTTTGACATTTCTAAATTTTAAACAAAAATAATAAATAATTGAATTTTATAATAAAAAAGGACAAATAATTTGTAACACATTGTAACACGTTGAATAATCATTAATTATATGATAGATATGATAAAAAAGTAACACATTTATAACACATTATTTAAATAATTAATTAAAATTAATGAGTTAAATAATGAAATATTGCTATAAAGCAAAAACCAACAGGTATACCAATCGAATATACATAACTAAGAGTTTTTACTGAGGATGCATATGATTTATTAGTGCCCATTGATTTTAGAGATGATGAAAACCCGTGAAGTAAATGAAGGGATAATAATACAAATGAAATACAATAGAAAATTACCTTGTAAGGATCTTGAAATTTTTCAACAAGCTCGTGATGGTATCTATTTGGATCATCTGGTAAAAATTCCACATACTTATAATTCATTTCAGGTATCCAAAAATCTCTAAAATGAAGAATAAGGAAGGATAGTATAACTAATCCACTCCAAATCATATTTCTGCTCATCCAGGTTGAGTTAGCACCGCCTCTTTCTTTTTGATACTCATATTTAGTAGCTCGTCGATTTTGGATTTCTAAATAGAAGCCCATAACAAAGTGAAAAATAACTCCCGCAATTAAAATAGGCTGTAATATAAATTGTACTAAAAAGTTTGTACCCATAAAATGTGAGAGCATATTAAAGATGTCTTTACTAAAGACCGATGTTATATTGATGAGAAAATGCTGAAGCAGAAAAATCATCAAAAAAATAGCAGAAATAGCCATCGCTACTTTCTTTCCAATTGAGGTAACCAAAAAGTTCTTCATCATTTATAATTGTAACACAAAAATAAGCAGCATTAGATTCTTAGACAAAAAATTAATACTTTAAATGACTTAATATTATCTTTGGAAATATAGAATTAAATTTAAGTCAATGAAGTATCAAAAAATAGATTCAAAATTATTCGTCAAAAACAGAAAAAACTTTTTGAGTAGAATGAAGCCAAACAGCATTGCTTTCTTTAATTCTAATGATATATATCCAGTAAGTGCAGACTCAACTCTTCCCTTTGAACAACATCGTGATATTTTCTATTTAAGTGGTGTAGACCAAGAAGAAAGCGTTCTAATGTTATGTTCAAGTTGCTCTGACCAAAACTTAAGAGAAGTACTCTTTTTAAAGCAGACCAATGATCATATAGCTGTGTGGGAAGGACCTAAACTTAATAAAAAACAAGCCTTTATAACCAGTGGTATTATATCTGTATTTTGGTTAGATGAAATGGAAAATATTATTGATAAAGTAATGAATGAATGTGAAACTATTTACTTTAATCATAATGAACATTACAGGGCCAAAATTGAAATGGAAACTAGAGAAGCAAGGTTTAACAATTGGCTGAAGGGTAAATATCCAAATAAATTAAAAGAAAGAAGTAATCCGATTCTTCAGCATTTTAGATCAATAAAAGACACTATTGAATTGGATCTTATTCAAAAGGCTTGTGATATAACTAACAAAGGTTTTAGGAGGGTTTTAAATTTTGTTAAAGATGGTGTTTGGGAGTATGAAATTGAAGCAGAATTTATACACGAATTTTTAAGACATAGATCAAAAAAGTTTGCATATACACCGATTATTGCATCTGGTAATAATGCAAATATTCTTCATTATATAGAAAATAATAAACAATGTAAAAACGGAGAACTAATACTTATGGATGTTGGAGCAGAATATGCCAATTATTCAAGTGATATGACTAGAACAATTCCTGTTTCTGGTCGATACTCAAAAAGGCATAAAGATATTTATAATGCTGTACTAAGGGTAAAAAATGATGCTACAAAAATGCTTATCCCGGGAACTGACTGGAAGGAGTATCATGTAGAGGTTGGAAAACTGATGACATCAGAGCTTTTAAGTCTTGGGCTTCTGGATAAATCTGATGTTCAAAATGAATCAAAAGAAAAACCAGCATATAAAAGATACTTTATGCATGGAACTTCACATCATATGGGGCTGGATACACATGATTATGGTTTGTTAGATGAACCAATGACTGAAAATATGGTGTTTACTGTAGAGCCAGGAATATATTTACCAGATGAAGGGTTTGGTATAAGGTTGGAAGATGATATAGTGATACAAAGCAGTGGAGAGCCGATTAACTTAATGAAGGATATCCCTATAGAGATTGAAGAAATAGAAGAGTTAATGAATAAATAGAAATCTAAACATAATATAAAATATAAATAGTATAGATAATTATTTCTTTATAATTAGATGCTTCTCCAGTGCTCCCATAGATTACTTTCGTAATATTTTTCTAATACATTAGTGAAGTTTAACTTTGGAGATTCTGTAAAAATACTTTTAGATCTGGTATTTATAAAATCTGAAATTACATTAGAAACAATCATTTTAACTTGATCCTTGACGTAGTCTAACTTTTTAGTATGCAAATCATCTATATAAAACTGCTGTAATTGTGATTTTATTTTTGACTCATTACCTAAGTAAAATGATTTTGTAGCATTTTTATACTTAACTATACAAATATAAGTTGAGGATCTTGCATCAAAACCAATAGAGATTATAGGTAAAACTTTTAATCCCTTTAGCGCTTTTTTATTTGCTCTAGATATTTTACCATTAACGATATCGAGACTTTCTTTTAAGGATCTTAAGTTAGTCTTATAGTATTTAATTTTATTAGTTAATTTTTCTTTATCAGATTGCAAAACATTTAGCTTATCAATTTGATCGGATAATTCGTCGTCGATATCTTTGAAGTTATTTTTTTTTATCCACTTAATTATATTCATATTATTAATTCTATACTAAAAATACAAAAAAATTATTAGGTATATAAATTATAATTTATAGTTATTTCACGACCCCCAGCCTCTTGATTTTAATTCAACGACTGTATTATCTCTCAAAACTAAGTTTCTACCAGACTCCATTTCTTTGATATATCCGATAATGGTAAAATTAGGATTATCCTTAATTTTGTGATAATCTTTTTGTGAAATAGTCATTAAAAGCTCATAGTCTTCACCTCCATTTAAGGCAAGTGTTGTAAGGTTTAATTTAAATTCTTCACAGGTTGAAATTAGCTGTGGATCAAGTGGTATTTTATTTTCATATAAATCACATCCAACTTTGCTTTGCTTACATATGTGTAATAGTTCAGATGAGAGGCCATCGCTAACATCAATCATCGAAGTTGGTTTTAATTTTAAATCATTAAGAAGTCTTACAATATCTTTTCTAGCTTCAGGCTTCAATTGTCTTTCAATTAGATAAGTGTATTGATCAAGATCAGGTTGATTTTTAGGATTTACCTTAAATACCTCTTTTTCTCTCTCAAGTATTTTCAAACCCATAAATGCAGACCCTAAATCTCCTGTTACAACAATCAAATCATTTGCTTTTGCTCCTTTTCTATATACAATGTCCTTTAAATTAGCTTCACCAATTGCAGTCACAGAAATAGTTAACCCTGTTACCGATGATGTTGTATCTCCACCGACAAAATCAATATCATACTTATCACAAGCAAGCCTAATACCTGCGTATAATTCTTCCATTGACTCTTTTGTAAATCTATTTGAAATTGCAATTGAAACCGTGATATGTTTAGCGTCACCGTTCATTGCATATATATCTGATAAATTGACCATCACAGCTTTGTAACCTAAGTGCTTTATAGGCATGTAAGAAAGATCAAAATGCACACCCTCAACTAAAAAATCGGTGGAAACTAATACTTTTTTGGATTTGTAGTCTAAAACTGCTGCATCATCACCTATCGATTTTATTGTAGACTTGTGCTTAATTTTTAAATCCTTAGTTAGCAGATCAATCAAGTTAAATTCTCCTAAATCTTCTAAACTTGTTAGATTTTTATTTTTATTTTCAAACATGAGGACAAATTTACATTCTTTTAGTTAAAACTATGTTAATCATCTCAGGAATATCACTAATATTTTTTAAAAAAACGGTTATGTCGTATATTTGTTGTTCTATTAGATTTATAGAAGTGATCAGTATAACAGACTTTGCAAGAGATAAGGTAATTTCATTGATGAAAGATGATGGCTTTAACCATAAATCTGACTTTGTTAGAGTTGGGGTTAAAAGTGGTGGTTGTTCAGGTCTTTCCTATGAAATGAAATTTGACAATAAAATTGAAGAAAATGATAAAATGTATGAGCATAATGACATCAAAATTGTAGTCGATAAAAAAAGTTTATTATATCTAGCAGGTACCACTTTAGAGTACTCTGGTGGATTAAACGGCAAGGGATTTGTATTCAGCAATCCGAATGCAAATAGAACCTGTGGTTGTGGCGAAAGTTTTTCATTATAAAAAATTATGAGTAAGTATACAGAAGATGATTTAAAAAAGGAATTAGAAACCAAAGAATATGAGTATGGTTTTTATACAGACATTGAGTCTGACACATTGCCTATGGGTCTAAATGAAGAGATCATTGTGGCTATTTCTAAGAAAAAAGAAGAGCCTGATTGGATGACAGATTGGAGATTAGACGCATTTAAAAAATGGAAAGAGATGAAGGAGCCTGAATGGGCAAATGTCAAATATGAAAAGCCTGATCTTCAAAAAATTTCTTATTATTCTGCCCCGTCAAACAAACCAAAATATAACAGCTTAGATGAGGTTGATCCTGAATTACTAGAAACCTTCAAAAAGTTAGGTATCTCTGTTGACGAACAAAAGAAATTAGCTGGTGTTGCAGTAGATGTAGTAATTGATTCTGTTTCTGTTGCAACATCTTTTAAAGATACTCTTAGTGAAAAGGGAATTATTTTTTGCTCCATGAATGAAGCAATTAAAAAACACCCAGAACTTATTAAAAAATATATTGGTACTGTCATTCCAAAAACCGATAATTACTATGCTGCATTAAATTCTGCGGTTTTTAGTGATGGTTCGTTTTGTTACATTCCAAAAGGTGTTAAATGCCCGATGGAATTATCAACATACTTCAGAATTAATGAAGCTGGCACAGGTCAATTTGAAAGAACATTAGTTATCGCTGACAAAGGAAGTTATGTAAGCTACCTAGAGGGGTGTTCTGCTCCAAGCAGAGATGAAAACCAATTACATGCAGCAGTAGTAGAACTTATTGCATTAGACGATGCTGAGATAAAATATAGCACCGTACAAAACTGGTATCCAGGTGATAATGAAGGAAAAGGCGGAGTATTCAATTTTGTTACGAAAAGAGGATTGTGTGAAAACAATGCAAAAATTTCATGGACTCAAGTTGAAACCGGAAGTGCTGTAACATGGAAATATCCTTCCTGTATACTTAAGGGTAAAAACTCCGTTGGAGAGTTTTACTCAATAGCAGTAACCAATAACTTTCAACAAGCTGATACAGGAACTAAAATGATACATCTTGGAGAGAATACCAAGTCTACCATAATTTCAAAAGGAATTTCTGCTGGTAAATCACAAAATAGTTATCGTGGTCTTGTGCACATCAGCCCAAGAGCAAAAAACTCAAGAAACTTTTCACAATGTGACAGTCTTTTAATTGGAAATGCGTGTGGTGCGCACACATTCCCATACATTGAAACAAAAAATAAATCTGCTAAAATAGAGCATGAAGCCACAACAAGTAAAATAGGTGAAGATCAAATATTTTATTGTAATCAAAGAGGAATTGATACTGAAAAAGCTATAGCACTTATTGTTAATGGTTTTAGCAAAGAGGTTCTAAACAAACTTCCAATGGAGTTTGCAGTGGAAGCTCAAAAATTATTAGAAATAAGTTTAGAGGGCTCTGTAGGGTAAAAAATATATTATGTTAAAAATTAAAAATATACACGCAAAAATTGAAGACAAAGGAATTCTCAATGGAATTGACCTTGAAATTAAAGCTGGTGAAATTCATGCAATCATGGGGCCTAATGGATCTGGTAAAAGTACTTTAGCATCTGTAATCACTGGCAAGGAAGAATATGAAGTATCAGATGGTCAGATTCTTTTTGAAGATGAAGACTTAGAAGAAGTATCACCAGAAGAAAGAGCGCACAAAGGAATATTTATGTCATTTCAATATCCAATTGAAATACCTGGAATTACAACTACCAACTTTATTAAAACTGCAATAAACGAAACAAGAAAAGCCAGAGGTGAAAATGATATGCCTGCCAAAGACATGCTTAAAATGCTTAGGGAGAAATGTGATTTACTAGATATTGATCAAAAATTTCTTTCGCGGTCTATAAATGATGGTTTTTCTGGGGGAGAGAAAAAAAGAAATGAAATATTTCAAATGGCTATGTTAGAACCTAAACTTGCAATACTTGATGAAACTGATTCAGGTTTAGATATTGACGCATTAAAGATTGTTGCTAACGGAGTAAATAAACTTAAAAGTAAAGACAATGCAGTGTTGGTAATTACACATTATCAGAGGCTTTTAGATTATATTGTTCCTGACTATGTTCATGTTTTATTTGACGGTAAAATCGTTAAATCTGGAACAAAAGACCTAGCTCATCAGTTAGAGGAAAAAGGATATGACTGGATTAAAGAGGAAGTAAATAAGTAAACATGTCACAGCTTAAAGAAAAATTATTATCGTCTTTTATTGCATTTGAGGAGCAAAAAAATGTTGATTCTTATATTCACGGGATAAGAACAAAATCAATCAAAAAGTTTGAAAAAGAAGGTTTTCCAACAAAAAAAATGGAAAACTGGAAATATACTTCGCTAAAAAAAGTACTGAACTACGATTATAAATTATTTCCTACTGTCACTGACGCTTTAGAATTCAAAGACATCAAAGATTATTTAATTGATGATATTGAATCCTACAAAATCATTTTTGTTGACGGAAAATATTGCTCACACCTTTCTGAAACGACTCATGACGGAATGGATATTTGTATTTTATCCTCTGCGCTTTCTCAATCAAAATACGATCTTATAATTGAAAATTATTTTGATAAAATTGCAAAAAAAGATGGAATAACATCACTTAATACCGCATTCTCAAGTGAAGGATCCTACATACATATTCCAAAAAATGTACAAGTTGATAAACCTATTCAAATAGTTTATTTTTCAACCGGTAAAAATGAATCTGTACTACATCAACCTAGAAATTTGATCGTTGTAGATGAAAACTCACATGTTGAAATTATTGAAAGACATCAGAGTTTAAGTGAAAATAGAATTTTAGTTAATAGTGTTTCTGAAATATATTGTAATCAATGGTCTATTGTCCAGCATTATAAAATTCAAGATGATAATGGAAATGCATCATTGATTGATAATACATTTATAAGTCAACAAAGAAATAGTGACTACACACTGCACACATTTTCTTTCGGAGGTGAATTAACAAGAAATAATCTTAGTGTTTTTCAAAATGGTGAAAGAATTGAATCAACAATAAAAGGAATAACTATTATAGGTGAAAATCAACATGTTGATCACAACACTCTTATTCATCACAAAAAACCAAACTGTAATAGTTATCAGGATTATAAAGGTATATTTGGAGAAAATTCTGTTGGCGTATTCAATGGACAAGTTCTTGTTGAAAAAGAGGCTCAAAAGATAAATGCCTTTCAGGCTAATAATAATATTTTAATTTCAGATAAAGCAACTATTAATACAAAACCACAACTTGAAATATTTGCGGATGATGTTAAATGTTCTCATGGATGCACTGTAGGTCAGCTAGATAAAAATGCACTATTTTACTTAAGATCTCGTGGTATTCCTAAAAAAGAAGCTACTGCCTTACTCATGTTTGGTTTTGCAAATAAAGTATTAAGCAGCGTTAGTATTCCTGAAGTCAAAACAAGAATTAATAATATTATTGCTAAAAAACTAGGGGTCAAAATAGGTTTTGATATTTAAAATGGAAATTTTAAAAAACATAGAATCAATAAGAAATGATTTCCCAATTCTAAACACTAAAGTAAATGGTAATCAATTAATCTATTTTGATAATGCAGCAACATCTCAAACTCCGAATTGTGTAATCAACTCTATTTCTGATTACTATAAGAATCTTAATTCAAATATTCATAGAGGGGTCCATAAATTAAGTCAATTAGCTACCGAAAAATACGAGGAATCTAGAAAAAAATTTAAAGAACATTTAAATGCTGGAAGTACTAGTGAGATTATTTTCACCCCGGGTACTACACATAGTATTAATCTGATATCTAGTGGTTTCACTGAATTTGTAAATGAAGGTGATGAAATTATTGTTTCACAACTAGAGCATCACAGCAACATAGTTCCATGGCAAATGCTTTGTGAAAAGACAGGGGCAATTATGAAAGTTATTCCAATGAATGAAAAAGGTGAGCTAGATATTTCTAAATTTTCAGCTCTTCTAGGAAACAAAACTAAAGTTGTTTTTGTTAATCATGTTTCCAACGCATTAGGCACTGTCAATCCAATTGAAACTATAATTAAAAAAACACACAAGGCAGGTGCCGCTGTTTTGATCGATGGTGCTCAAGCGGCTCCACATTTTGAAATCGATGTAAGAAAGCTTGATGTTGATTTTTATGTCTGTTCAGCCCATAAACTTTGTGGCCCAACAGGTGTAGGTGTTTTGTATGGAAAGAAAGAATGGCTTGAAAAAATTCCTCCTTATCAAGGTGGTGGAGAAATGATTGACCAGGTATCTTTTGAAAAATCTACCTATGCTGAACTTCCAAATAAATTTGAAGCTGGAACACCCAATATATCAGGTGTGATTGCATCTGGAATTGCCTTAGATTATATAAATAAACTTGGTCTTGAAAATATCAAGGAATACGAAGATTATTTACTTGACTATGCAACATCTAAGCTTGAAGAAATTGATGGGATAAAAATTTATGGCGAATCTAAAGCAAAGGTGTCTGTAATCTCTTTTAATATTGCAAAAATTCACCCTTATGATATCGGAAGTGTTATTGATAATTTAGGAATTGCCGTTAGAACTGGACATCATTGCGCCCAACCAATAATGGATTATTTTAATATTCCAGGTACGATTAGAATCTCTTTTAGTTTTTACAATACAATAGACGAAATTAATATTTTAATTGATGCACTTAAAAGAGCTTCAAAAATGTTATCTTAATCCAAAATAAACATTTATTTAAAAATCAAACTTGAAGATTAGTAACATACAAAATGAAATCGTTGAAGAGTTTGATATATTTGACACTTGGATCGATAAATACGAATATCTAATTGAACTAGGTAAATCTGTTCCTAAGATCAGTGAAGAAAACAAAAAAGAAGAAAATATTATAAAAGGGTGTCAAAGTAAGGTTTGGCTTCACGCAGAGAAACAAGACGGATTGGTTAAATTTTATGCCGATAGCGATGCAATAATTACCAAAGGAATTATTAGCTTGTTAATAAGAACATTTTCCAATCAAAGACCTAGTGATATAATTAATACCGATACAGATTTTATAGATAAAATTGGTTTAAGACAACATTTATCAGCCAATAGAGCAAATGGTTTGAATAATATGATAAAAAAAATTAAGTTTTACGCAATAGCATTTTCAAAAAAACGTTAAATGACAAAAAGAGTATTCAATACTAATGATATAGGTGAAAAAATAATTAAAACAATTAAAACCATTTATGATCCAGAAATCCCAGTGGATATTTATGAACTTGGCCTAATTTATGATATAATGGTAAATGAAAATTATGATGTCAAAATAATTATGACATTAACCTCACCAAATTGTCCTGTAGCAGAAACACTTCCAGTTGATGTAAAAGATAAAGTTAAAACAGTTACTGGAGTAAATGATGTGGAGGTTGACATCACATTTGAACCTGCTTGGTCTCAAGATTTAATGAGTGATGAAGCAAAACTTGAATTAGGAATTTTATAAGATTATGAAAAAAATAGGAATTGATGCTATTTCATATTACGTACCGTCGATATACCTTTCAATCGAAAAACTATCTAAGCATAGAAGTTTAGACTTTCAAAAACTAAATAAAGGGCTTGGGCTTGAAAAGATGTCAATTGCTGATTCTAATGAAGATAGCTGCTCTTTTGCAGCCAATGCTCTTATTGATTTATTTGAAAATAACAATATTAACCCAATAGAAATTGGTCGAATATATATGGGTACTGAAAGTGCTTTGGATGGTTCAAAGCCATCTTTAACCTATGCTACTGATATTGTTGAAGAGTATTTTAAAGATGAATTTGGTGAAAGATGCTTAAAAAATTGTGATATTACTGATATTACTTTTGCATGTATTGGAGGTGTTGATGCCTTACAAAACACACTAGATTGGATATCAAGAAATCCGGGGAAGAAAGCCATTGTTGTTAGCTCAGATATATCAAAGTATGAGTTAAATTCTACCGGTGAATATACTCAGGGTGCTGGTGCTGTCGCTCTTTTAATATCTGAAGATCCTTCAATAATTTCAATTGATAATACATGGGGAATTGCCTCTAAAAGCGAAAATGACTTTTTTAAACCAAGAATAAAATTCAATAAAAAAGACTTAATAGAAGATATTATTTCAAACCTAAAATTAAATATTTCAAATAATGATTTTAGAAAAATATTCGAGGATTCAATCTTCTGGAATAATAAAAGTGAGATCATCGAAGTATTCCGGGATGAACCGGTTTTCGATGGACAGTATTCTAACCAATGTTACGAAGAGAGAATGAATGAAGCATTTATGGATTTTAAAGAAAATAAAGAAATAGATTTTTTAAATGATTGGAGTCATATTATTTTTCATTTACCGTATGCATTTCACGGAAGAAGAATAATCTTTAATAATTGGTTAAATTGGTTGAAAGGTGACTCTACTTACAAAGATCTTTTGAATGAAATTGGAAATGAAGATGAGGACCTTTTTTTGAAAAAGGCATACAAGTCTGAAACTTACAAAAAATTCATTACAAGTAAGATTGCACCAGGTGAAAAAGCGTCTTCATCCATTGGAAATATGTATTCTGCCTCAGTATTTATGTCTCTATTAAGTATGCTGAATCATCATTTTATCAATGGTGTTGATATTAACACTCAAAAGGTAGGTTTTATAACATATGGTAGTGGCTCAAAAGCTAAGATATTTCAGGGTTCAATAGAAAAAAATTGGAAAAATAAAATAAAGGGATCAAATCTATTTGATTCATTAAATAAAAGAAATGAAATTTCATTTAAACAATACGAAGATTTACACAAATCAAAAGATATTTCTCCAATTTCATATCATGGAGTCAGATTTTCTCACATAGACATGAAATGCAACTCTGAAGGATATAGAATATACAGGATTAATGAGTAAAGAAATAATTAATAGGATTGAAAAAAGTGGTCTTATAACAATTGATTTAGATGAAATTGAGATACCAAATAATATTTTGCGGATTGATATAAAAAATTGGTTATTCGATGGCTTATTTTTAAAGGAGAAAGAATTTAGGTATAGTGTAATAAATCACGATTGGAGTAAGTATAAAAATTCATATGTTTATGTCCATTGCAGCTCTAAAGCAATAATTCCTAGATGGGCCTACATGTTGGTCTCATCTCAACTAGAAAACTTTACTAAAAATGTAATAATTGGTAACATAGAAAATTTTTACCATAGATACTTTGAAAATGCTATAAACCAAATTGATATGACTATTTACAGAGACAAGTCGGTAATTATAAAAGGTTGTTCTGATGAAAAAATTCCGATTTATGCGTATCATTTAATCACTACAAAGCTTAAACCATATGCTAAAAGTATTATGTATGGTGAAGCCTGCTCATCTGTCCCGATCTACAAAAGACCTAGGTAATTTCAGGATATAAAAAATTATTATATGGGAATCTGGTAATATGAATTTCTCTAACTTTTGAGTATAAGAGTTTTTTTAACTTATCGATATTACTTTTTTCTATAGCTGATATAAAAATTACATTATTTCCAAGTTGTCCCATCCATGTTTGCTTCCAATCATCCAAAGAGTAGTGACGTTTTGTTCTTTTGGTTAATAAGTCATCTTCATCAATTTTTAGAAAACTATAATTATCAATCTTATTAAAAACTAAAATCGTTGGCTTATTAATTGAATTAATTTCAGATAATATGTTCTCTACAGATTCCTTGTGCTCCTCAAAGTTGCTGTGTGTAATATCAATAATATGCATAAGCAAGTCGGCTTCTCTTACTTCATCTAGAGTGCTTTTAAAAGATTCTACTAATTGAGTTGGCAGCTTTCTTATAAAGCCAACTGTATCACTGATTAAAAACGGAAGATTATCAATTACAAGTTTTCTGACCGTTGTGTCTAGTGTTGCAAATAATTTGTCTTCAGCAAAAACTTTTGACTTGCATAACAGATTCATTAAGGTTGATTTTCCTACATTAGTATACCCTACAATTGCAACCCTTACCATTTTACCTCTATTACCTCTTTGAACATGCATTTGCTTATCAATAGATTTTATCTTCTCCTTAAGTAAAGAGATTTTATTTCTAACAATTCTTCTATCAGTTTCAATCTCTGTTTCACCTGGGCCTCTCATCCCAATTCCTCCTTTTTGTCTTTCAAGATGTGTCCACATCCCTTTTAACCTAGGTAGTAGATATTGACATTGAGCGAGTTCTACTTGCGTCTTAGCATAGCTGGTTTTAGCTCTTTGTGCAAATATATCAAGTATCAAGTTTGTTCGATCTAATATCTTACAATTAAAAATTTTACTGATATTTCTTTCCTGAGTTGCACTCAGTTCATCATCAAATATTACAGTTTTAACCTCTTCGTCTTTTATATAATCTCTAATTTCATTTATTTTTCCTTCACCTATAAATGTTTTAGGATTTGGTTTATTTAGCTTTTGGGTAAAAATCTTATTCACGAATCCACCAGCAGTAACCGTTAAAAACTCGAGTTCTTCCAAATACTCCATGGACTTTTCATATCCTTGATCATTTGTAATAATACCAACAAGCACTGTTTTTTCCAATTGAATTTATTATTAGCTGAACAAATTTAAAACTATTAAAAAATTTGATAATCAAAAATATTAAATTTTCATATTCCATTTGTATATTTAAAAAATCAATCAAATTAATTTAACTTGAAAAATTTAATATTTTACGTTTTAAGTATAATCTATCTTAATACCTATTCACAACAAAATACT
>MDTB01238576.1_pt1 | contig 17912 bp, 18 predicted proteins | sample 811161 | NCBI WGS metagenome assembly MDTB01 (sample SAMN05326650, study PRJNA326480) | marine metagenome | isolation source: seawater | place: Mediterranean Sea | collected 2009
TATCATAATCAATTTTCATTTTTTTTTTTAAATATTTCCTCAATAACTTTTATCAAATTTTTTATCGATATTTCATCTCCAGATCCAATATTAATCGTTTCACCAGAATTTTTTGATACCTTTAATGCTTTTAAAAAGCCCTCAACTGTATCATCGATATAATTAAAATCTCTTGTTGGATTTAAATTTCCAATTTTAATATTTTTCTTATTTGATAAAAATTGAGTTATTAAAGTTGGTAGAATTGCTCTATTAGATTGTCTGGGACCATAAGTATTAAAAGGTCTAATAGTTAAAGTTGGCAATTGAAACGACTTGTAGTATGAATTTACTAATTGATCAGCTGATATTTTTGAAGCTGCATAAGGGGATTGTCCATCTAAGGCACTATTTTCATTTATTGGAATTTTTTTTGCTGTACCATAAACTTCACTAGTTGAAGTATGAATAAATTTTTCAACATCATTATTTATCGCAGATTGTAAAAGATTATGAGTTCCTTTAACGTTTGTATCGATGTACGATTGTGGAGAAACATAGGAGTATGGTATCCCTATCAAGGCTGCTAAATGAATTATCACCTTTGTCTTATTTACAGCTTTTTCTACAGAGTCTGAGTATCTAATATCTCCCATAAATACTTCAAAATGACCTTTTATATCTGGATCACATCGCTCAAGCCATCCCCAAGAATTAAAGGAATTATATTCTACCATTGCTTTGACATCATGTCCCTCTCTAACAAGTTTTTCTGTTAGATGAGACCCAATAAACCCACCAGCTCCTGTAATTAATATTTTCATAAATTCTCCTATAAATAAGTTAAACTTGCATTAATATTTTTTCTTTTCATTTATCCTATTAATTTAAAACTTATTATTTATTTTAATATAAATCTTAACACTAATTAAATTTAATCAAAATTTATGAATTGAAAAAAAATAGACAATATAACAATGTATTAGGTTTTAATTTTAGATTACTCAAATTCTAACCAACCTTTCTCAAAAATTTTTTTTCCAAAATACTTAGCTCCATTTAAAGTATAATGTCCAAAATCATAGTAAATTTTATAGTCAAAATCTGTCAAAAAATCACAAGTGTAGTTATTTTCATCACATCTATATAAATTTCTATCTAATAACTTGATATTATATGTTTTAGAAAATTTCTTTAAAATCTCATTATTTTTTCTCAAATCAGAATTTTGTTTATAACTTTGATAATAACTTTTTTGTAAATCAATTTTTTCAAGTTTGCTAGGTAATCTCGTTTTATTAAGTATAAAGTAATCTAATAATGTATATTGTCCAAAAGTTGTAAATTGTGCAGCTGAGCTTGTTAAAACAAGTTTCTTGTTATTCTCTGATACTTTATTATAAATTTTTTGTAATAGCTCATTATCTGGATCTGGCCAAGTATCCGCTATTATTATTATCTCAGAGTCACAAAACTTCTCATGATCAAAGCTTTTTATTTGAATTTTTTTACAATCGCCAATCTCGTCAAAAAATTTATACAAGTAAATTGGAACATCAATATATCCAAATTCATAATCATTAAATAAATCTTTATTCATTTCAAATAAATTAAAGAAATCTCTTCCAAAAGAATTGCCAATAATTAAGATCTTTATTTTTTTATTATCTGTAAATCCAGGACTTCCCACTTGTGCTGCATAGTTATCCCATTCATCCTGATAAAATTGATTATCTAACTTAAAATTTATGTTTTCAATTTTACTATACCTATCGCTATAACCTTTATTAAAAATCACAAAAATACAAAAGATAACTAAAATAATGATCGAGCTAGCAAGTGTCATTAAAAAGTATTTAAGTTTTATTATTTTTATATTTCTAAATGGTTTTTCAATTAAAAAATAACTTATTACTGAGGCAATAAAAATCAAAAGAAGAAGTATTAATGAATTTTCACTTGAAAAAGATTCATATTTTTGAAAGACAATAAAGGGGTAATGCCATAAATATAATGAGTAGGATATAAGGCCCACTCCAACAAAAACTTTATTTGAAAGTATTTTTGCAATCATTGTATCCTTGTTCAAGAACCAAATTAATAAAGCAATTCCAAGAACTGCAGGAAAAGTAAAAATTGAAGGATGAAAAATTTCATCATTGAAAAAAAAGATAGAGCAAAGAATAAGAATCAAGCCTATAAAGCTAAAAAATTCACAAATAGCTTTATTGGATGTTCGACTACCCTTTGAAATCTCCATATAAGCTAATATAGACCCAACTAAAACTTCCCATATTCTACCGGTAGTGAGAAAAAAAGAAGTAAGAAAAGAAGGAGCTATAAACGACAGTTCTTCATTAATATATGGTTGCTTGAAGTTTAAATTTCCCAAAAAATGTATCAAGATTAAATTCAAAATAATTAATATTACAAATGATTTAAAAATTAAATCTTTCTTAAACTTATAAATTATTAACAAAAAAATCGGGAATAAAAGGTAAAACTGTTCCTCAACTGACAATGACCATGTGTGTAGGAATGGTCTAAATTTCGAATCTAAATCAAAATAATCTAACTGAACATTATGAAAATAAAAATTTGAAGTAAATCCTAGTGAGTATAATATTGATTTTGAGTAATCTATTAAACTAGATGGAAGTAAATATTTCCATGCAAATGGAATTGAAACCAACATTACTAGAATAAGTGCTGGTAAAATTCTTCTGGCCCTTCTTTCATAAAAATTTTTAAGTGAAAAACTTCCAGTTATAGACAATTCTTTTAAAATCAATGATGTTATTAAGTAACCAGAAATTACGAAAAAAAAATCTACTCCTAAGAAGCCTCCCTGAAATAAACTTTTTTCAGAAATTGATAATTCTGAATGATAAAAAATTACTGCTAGTACAGATATAGCTCTTAATCCATCTATTTCAGGTCTATAATATAGTTTCATAAATTATCTAAAATTCTCATTAATCATAACATTTGTAGGTGAACCAAGATTTGAAATAGTATTCTTTACAATTAGAATTTTGTAGTTTTGCTCCATTAAATCATTGTATTTATTTTGGTCTTTATTTGTATACATATCCTTTAATCTATTTTTTAAATAATTATTAAATTCAATTTGTGAATTAGTTAATTCCCATTTGTCTTTTAAATGATTTGTTTCAAATTCGATTACTGAATCTAATAATTCTTTACTAGTATTTTCAATAAATGAAAAGCTATCATCATGCCTATTTACATCATGGTATTTAAAAGGAAGATTTAAATAATCTTTAATATGTAAATTTTTTTTGTTTTTTTTATCGAAAATTTTTTTAAAAGTATATCTACAGTTTATATTGGGAGATGTGAGATAAAAAAATTCAGAAACATTTGTGTATAAAGTTGGTTTATACCTTAACCAAGGTAATAATTGTGGACCTGATTCACTTCCTATAAAAAATTTACATTTTTCTACTAAATAAAATTGCAAAAATTCAATTTCAGATGAAGAAATAAGATATGGCAAGTCAAAAAAATTTTCTCTAAAAATTTGCATTTTTTTTTCAGCAATCAAGCCCATTCGAAAAACATAATAACCTTTATCCAGAAGATAATTTATGGCCTCATAGTAATTTTCAATATGTGCATTTTTTTCTTGATTTAATTTTCTATAATTTTTTCTTTTTTTATCACTATGAAAGGCTGAGTCTCTCACATGTATACAAACAATTTTTGCGTCTCTATCTACATTTAACCTAGCAAGGATATCTTCACTTTTTTTAAAAAATTTATTTGGAACTAAAAAATCTAGATTAAAATCTTTATATTTTTTAATATCATCAAAATCAACTTTATTGTAGTTATAGATATTTTCCAATCCTATTGTAGGGAAATTAAAAATAGATTTACCTCTAAATTTTTTTTCATAAAATAAAAAGTATAATCTAGAAAATAAGAAATCTATATTAAGTATAAAATTAAAAAACCCTTTTATAAAAATATAACTAAAATTTTTTTTTGTAATTGTAACATTTTCTAAAAGGAATTTTGATGCTAACTTATATTCTAATAAATTAGGCAAGACCGTTGGTGTTATAAATATCAACTTTTTATTTTTTTTTTCAGCTATTACTTTGCCTAATCTAATATCCTCTAGAATATTCCCAAATGAATAGGGTAACAAAGTAATCAAAAGATAAGGAAAAAAACTTAAATTATTAAAAAATCTAATAACAAAAAGCATCTGTAAAATATATATAAATTATTTAAAAATTTTAAGAATTCTTACTTATTCAGAATTAACAACATTAAAAATTTTCATAAATAAGTATTTTTTCATGAGTGTATTTTTATTAGACACCTGCCATTCAATCTACCATTTTTCATATCCGAAATAGCTTTATTTATTTTATCCAATGAATATGTTTTTGTATAAAAATTTTTAATTTTAATATTATTTTTTTTAAAAGATTGATGAATTTTATATATATCAATATGAGGTTTGCAATTACCTCCATGTGAGCCAATTATTTTTTTTCCCAGTAATAATTGCAAAGTATTAAAAGATATTTTTTCATTTTCTTTTTGAACCCCGGCAAGAACTAAATTTCCTTTTTTTGGATTTATAATTTTTAATCCAAATTCAATCACCTTTGTATTTCCAGTCGTGTCTATAAAATAATTTAGGGGTTTATCTTTTAAAATTTTAAAGATTTTATTTCTTAGTTCTCCAAAATTTCCTTTAAAATTCAGAAAGTGTGATGCACCATGTTTTTTTGAGAATTTTAATCTTTTTGTAAATTTATCTATTGCTATAATAGGGTTAGATTTATTAATTGATGCAGCTTGTAATATGTTTATACCAACTCCTCCACAGCCAAAAATTAAACTACTATCATTTTTTTTTATCTTAACGTCTCTGTTAACTATCCCAAATCCTGTTGTAGCTGCACAACCAAATATTACTGCTTCTTTATAATCTAAACCTATGGGTATTTTAGTTAACCTGTTTTCTGAGACTATAGAAAATTCTGAGAAAGTTGTAACTTTACCAGAATTAATTTTATTATCTTTAAAATAATAAGTTGGATTTTTAGCATCAATACCTTTGGATTTTTTCCAGTGCAAAATAACTTTATCATCAACTTTAAAATATTTTACACCTGGACCTACTTTTTTTACTATACCAGTCCCCTCATGACCTAAAAGATGTGGTAAAAATTTATCCTTCCCTTTTACTCCTGAAATTTCTCCAAGTTGCGATCCACAGATGCCGCTATAAAATATTTTGACAAGAACTTGCCCCCTGCTTAATTTATTTTTAGATTTTATACTTATAATTTTGAGATTATTATTTTGCTTGAATAAAACTGCTGCCCTAAAGTTTAATTCCGACATTAATTAAATTTTTTGCTATTTACAAACATAGTGAACTCCATACTCACACGTGTTTGCAGCCCCTCATTAACGACACCACCATGTAACAACTTATCGTTAAAAATTATCACTGTGCCAGGGTCGCAATTTTGTTTCTCCATAAAATTCTCGATATGGGAATGATCAAAAATTGGTTTTATGTAACCATGTCTTTTTTCGGATTTATAATTAAAATTTTTTAATTGAGATTTAGGATAAAATTGTAATCCATTTTTGTTGTCACACCATAAAGAAATCCAACATTTTACTCTTTCGCAATTTTTTGGAACATAATGATTAGGATTGAGATCCCAAAACCACTTATCACAATGAATTGGTCCAACATCATCTTTTTTGTTTGGCCTTACTAATCTCCATACTAGTTCACCATATCCTAATTTATTTTCGTCACTTATGGAGAATTCACCAAACATCTTTGACAGTCTATCTATCAATTCAAATTTTAAAAATTGATTATATTTCTCCTCTGATAAAACTCTTGATACCATTGGCCATATTCTATTATGTTCAACTTTTTCAGAAATTTTATGATATTCATTAATTTTTGTGTTTAAATTAAAATTTGGATAATTCGTTTTAATTACTTTATGAAAATGTTCATTGACAATATTTCTTAAAATTTCTAACTCATCTTTATTTATTTTGAGAGTAAAAAAACCACTTCCGTCTTTAAGTTCTAAAATATTTTTATCTCTCATTTTATTTTGATAATAGGACATTATAACAATATTTTATTTGTTTTAAATAAGGATTTTACAGACATTAAGAGAATGAGTTAATAATAACTTTAATAAGATCTTTATTGCTCTCTTTGAAAAAAATTAGATCTTTTTTTTTTTGTAAATAGTTTTTTTTATTTATAATCATTTTTTCTCTTGCTAAATAAATTGTAAAATTTTTATCTATAGATTTTTTTATTAAATTTTCATTTTTGTTTTTATCATAACAAAATTGGAGATATGAAAAAAAAACAAAACCATCTGACTTTTTTTCTTCATTTAATTTTTTTTTAAAAAGACCCATGGATTTATAAGTTTTATGATTCTCACCAGTATAAAATGAAATTTTCTTTTTATAAGAACTGATAAAGATTTGCATAATTTGTATTTGCCAGGATTGGGGTATAAACTTATTGAGTAATGTGTCCGGATAACAGAAAACTTCATTATTTTTAATTTCTTTTTTCATTATCTGTTTATAACATCAGTATAAAATTTTCTTATTTGTTTTGCCATTTCATCTAAATCTTTTAACTGAAGTCCAGGCCCACTTGTTAGATAGAGATTGTTCTTTTCATAATCTACAGAATTTGGAAAACTTTTTTTGCCTTTTAGATACATATATTTAACTCTTTCAAAATTTGGGCTTACTAACCTATTTTCAATTTTATTTTTATTTAAAAATTTAACCAATTTTTCTCTATTTTGAACTCTGAATTCGTTATAAACTGGCACTTCTCCTTTTTTGAAATCAATTTTTATTGGTGTTATAAAATTTCTTAAATCTTTTAACTTTTTAGACAAATACAAATAATTTCTTTTATTTAATTTCAATTTTTTTCTTAAGGTTTTCAACTGTTCTATTCCCATTGCTGACTGCATTGAACTGATTTGAAAATTTCCCCCAAATTTATCCCAATGACGGATATTTTGAATATTGCTAAAACCATGTCTTCTCATATTATATATTTTTTTTGCTAATTTTTTGTTATTTGTGACTAGAAAACCACCTAATCCAGTTGTTAATAATTTGGTTGCAGATGTTGAAAAAATACCAATATCTCCAAAAGTGCCTAAATATTTATTTGTCTTTTTAACTCCAACAGCTTGAGCTGAGTCCTCGATTAAAAAAATATTTTTTTTTTTACATATTTTTTTCAATTTTTTTATATCTGCAGCCCTTCCATTCATATAAATAGGAAATATTGCTTTGGTTTTTTTGCTAATCATTTTTTCTAAATTTTTACAATCAATTATCGGTCTATCTTTTTCCACATCAACCAGGACTGGTTTAGCTCCAATTATTTTACATGCATTTATTACTGATATCCAGCCTATGTTTGGAATTATGACCTCATCGTTTATACCGATATCGAGAGCCAAGAAAGCTAATAATGTTCCCATACTTCCACTCGAAACAGCTATTGAGTGTTTTACGTTGAGGGTTTTTGATATCAATTTTTCATAATTCTTAGTGGTATTACCAGTGGTAAGATCTTCTTTTCGAATTATAGACTCAATATTTCTAAGAAAATTTTTTTTTTCAAGGTCTTTATGCCACCATTGTATTTTTTTCATTTTTTTTAATTAGTAAGAAGATTTGTGATTGGAGACGTTTTTAAAATTTCAAAATAATCTAAAAGATTTCTCTCACCATATGGGGTAAACAAATTTTTAAATCTTATATTTAATGACCATCTTGTTTTATTTGTGTCATTAATTGGTATGTAATGAAAATTGTCAGTAGAAAATATCAGAGCTTCACCAAATTTTACTGGGAAATTTGAACCTTTTAATTTTGAAAATTTTTGAAATTTAGTTTCACTATTACGATTTAAATTATCAAAAAGTTTATTTGCCTCGTCATGATACTTTTTATCTATCATCGTCATACACATTGATTTACTACAATCTACGAGGGGTATCCACAAGACTACTTCATATTTAGAGGATAGTGGGGTGTCTTTATGAAACATGGGTCTGCTATTATCATTAGGCATCTGAATTGCTAAATTTACACTTTTTTGTACTACTATATCTGCGCCTAGCAATTGATCTAAAAAGCTTTTAGCTGATAAATAAATATTTTTTTTCAAATCTTTTTCTATATTAATACTTCTTATTATTTTCATTCTAATGCTATTTATTTCATCAAAATTTACTATGTGGTGAAGATTCTCAAATTTATTTTTTTTAAAGTTTTTTGGAAAATCGTTTCTAATATTTTTTTTGAGTTTTTTGTAAGCAGACATATATTTTTTATCTAATTTGATTTTTACGAAACCTTTTTTTGTAAACTCAGAAAATAAATTTTTACTCATTTTAAAAAGGACCTTTAAATCTTATATGTGGCACGTCGTGAAAGTTTTTATTAGAAAAGTTGTCATATTTTATATTCTTGTCAAAAATATTTTGACAATATTTAATAACATCTTTATGTCCTGGATAAAAATTTTTAGTTAGAGAATAACCTGTTGGGACTGGAAAATTAGGCATTGTAATTTTTTTAGGTGAAATTTTAAGAGTATCAAATTGTTTAATTGTCACAATACTGATAATTTCACTTGCAATTGACAAAAAATCATGGCCGTCGTCTAAAACAATTAACCTACGGGTTTTTTTTACGGATTTTAGTATGGCCTTCTCATCCAATGGTTTTATTGAACAAAGATCTATTAGATCAGCGTATATGCCATTCGATCTTAAAATTTTAGCTGCAATTAAAGCTTCGGTTGTCATAAATGAATTTGAAACTATAGTTATATCATTTCCTTTCATCAACAAATTAGCTTTACCAATTTTCTTACTATTAAAACTTTTTTCTATATGACCTTTTTGATCATGGAGCCATCTATGTTCTATGTATATAACTGGGTTAGGATCTTCAATACTTTGAATCAACATTTTTTTTGCATCATTTGGATTAGAAGGCATTACCACTTTGAGTCCAGGAATATGTGCAAATAATGATTGTAAAGATTGTGCATGAGTTGGGCCCTGTCCCCAACCTTTCCCAACTATTAATCTTAAAGTTATAGGAACCGTGAATTGTCCATTGAACATATAAAATATTTTTGCAGCATTATTAACAATTTGATCAAAAGCTAAAAGTGAAAAATCTAGTCTCTGGTGAGTCATAATAACGGGACATCGATTTATAGCACATCCTATTGCTATTCCAGTCATTGCATTTTCAGAAGTGGGGATATCAAAAACTCTCTGATTTCCAAATTGTTTTTGTAAATTTTTTGTAGTTCCAAAAACTTCTTTTGGATCACCAACTCCTAAACCAAAGCAGAGAAGATTTTTATTTTTTAACAAAGAAAATCTAAGACCTTCATTGATCGCCTCAGCAAATGTAATGATCCTTTTTTTAGGCATATAATTTTTTTTTATTTTCAGAATTTCTTGGGAAATTTGATTTTTTAGCGATATTGAACGCAGTTTCAATTTCTTTATTAATTTTTTTTTCGAAAAAAATTAACTTTTTCTTGTTAACTTTGGTGTGCAATTTTCTTAGACAGTCATTTTTTAACCAGTAATCAATTTCACTTTTTTTTCTGTAGTTTAAATGATCATCTTTAAGAAAGCCACAATGTTCATAATGTCGAAAAGTTTCAAACTCTAAAAAAATTGGCTTTTTGAATCTTTTTACATAATCTTTTGCCTTACAATAAGTTTCAAAAACTTTTATAGGATCATTGCCATTGCTTTTTATAGTTTTTATTCCTATCCCTTTTACCATTTCTGAAATTTTTCTATTCTGTGGCTGTCTATATTTCATATTAGAGTACACAGAATAAAAATTATTTTCACAGATAAATATCACTTGCAATTTCTTTAAAATTGCAAAATTCAATGATTCAAAAAACACCCCTGTTTCCACAGCAGCATCACCAAAAAATATTAGAACTATTCCTTTTTCTTTTTTAATTCTTTTAGAATATGCCAAACCAACCCCAATAGGAATACTATTGCCAACAATCGCAGAGCTTAAAATAAATCCTGATTTTTTATCTGTTAAATGCATTGATCCAGCTTTACCGCCGCTGCTACCATTTTTTTTCCCATATAACTCACATACAAATTTTTTAAGATCTCCACCTTTCCCAAGATAATGGGAGTGAGCTCGATGACCACTTACAACTTCATCTTTATAACTTTTAAAAAGTTTTTTTAATGGAGCGCCAATTGCCTCTTGGCCGATAGATAAATGGACTGGACATCTAATTTTCCAGTTAATGTATTCTTTTGCAATTTTTTCCTCAATTCTACGTATTCTTAAAATAGAATAATATAAATCAAGCTCATCTTTTTTGGAAATTTTTTTCATTTTATGGAATAAACCAGTAATAATCACCTTTATAATTGTTTTCTTCAAAAAACTTTATCCAATCAGACACTGACAAAATTGTTTTGGCTGTTAAATTCCACTGAAACATTCTTTTTTTTTCTTCCTCATTTCTAAAAGCATCAACTGTTACAAATGCATATTTCTTACTTACTCTTGAAATTTCTTTAAGAGCCATTGCACATTCATCTATATCAAGATTGTGAATAGTATTAATAGAAATGACTACATCGAAGGAATTATCTTCAAATGGCAATTCTTTCGCATCGGCTACTTTAAGATATTTTTTGATTTCTTCTTTGGAATTTTCAATTGCATAGCTAGAAATGTCAACACCTCGGACTTCGATATCAGAAATAGCCTTCTTTAAATCATACAACATAAACCCTTTGCCACATCCAACATCCAAAACTGACAAGTCTTTAGTTAAGTTCCAATATTCAATAAATTTTGGTATCACAGGAGTCCAAAATTTCTCATTGTATTTAAAACCACCATATCCGTGTTTCCTATCTCCATCGAAAAATTCCTTGTCAAATCTTCTAGCTATTTTTCTATCGTCATCTGTTTTTTCATTTGCTCTTGAAACAGTATCCCTTTTAGACTTTGGATAATTTGCAAGTAAATTTATTTCTTTACCCACGGCTAAGACCAATCTTTTTCATCCATTTAACGGTATTACATTTCTCGTCGAAAATAATTTTATTATTTTCATATTTATTTTTTATATCCGAAATTGCTTTTTTAACACTAGAGCTTGGCTTGAAACCAGTTCTTAATAATTTTCCTGAGTCTTGTCTATAAGATCTTGGGTCATTATTTTTTTTAATAATATCAATTTTACAAGGAATTTTTTGTTTGACCAAATTAGCAATATCTAAAATTTTTAAATTTTCAAACCCAGCGTTATAACTACCTGTTTTTATTTTTGGATTTTTTATAAAATGAATATACACTTTTACTAAATCTTGTATGTTTATATTTGGTCTTATTTGTTTGCCTCCAAATACAGTTATTCTTTTATTTTTAAGCGCTTGATAGGTAAACATATTTACACTTACATCTAGTCTCATTCTGGGGGAAAAACCACACACAGTTGCAGGTCTAATACAATGAATTTTTATTTTGTTTGAATAACTAAGTAAGACTTTTTCAGATATCATTTTTGTTTTATTATAAACCGAGATAGGAACACAACTTAAATCTTCTGTAACCTTCTTCTCTTTTTTAACTCCATAAACACTTCCTGAGCTTGCGAAAATAAAATGTTTAACTTTTTTTTTAATTGCTTGCTCCACAATTTTTTTAGTTCCTAGAACATTTATTTCCCATGATAAATTTGGATTTAATATTGCGCTGGGATCATTTGCAATATTTGCTAAATGAACCACTGTATCCACTTTATCAAAAATTTTATCTTCAAGATTTCTAATATCTTTTTTGATTATATTTAATCTGTTACTTTTTTTTAAATGATTTCCAAACCATTGTGTATCGATAACAATTACACGATGACCAAGCTTAATTAATTCCTGGGTTAAAACAGTTCCTGTATAACCACATCCTCCTGTAACAATAATTTTCATTGATTTATTTTTTATGTTTGTAGTGAAGTTCTTTCTTCATTAAAATATTAAAATTATTATCTATCCACTTTTTTGTCGTTAAAAGACCTTTGTTTAATTTTACTTTTGGCTTCCAATTTAATTTTTTTAATTTATCAAAATTTAGCTTATATACCTTATCTTTCCCAATTCTATCGGCCTCTTTATTACATAATTTCCCAAAACTTATATTTTGCATTTTTGAAATTACTAAAACTAGTTTTTTAATTGAAATAAATTCATTGTTCGAGATATGGTAAGTTTCACCTATCTTACCTTTTTTTGAAATTATGTATGTTGCCTCAGATACATCATCCATAAAAATAAATGATCTTATTGAATTTCCACCACCGTGTAAATTTAGCTTTATTTTTTTTTTTGAACACATAAATGCTTTTGGAATTATTCTGTAAAGTTGTTGTCCTGGTCCATAAATATTAGATGTTCTTGTAAGTATTATTGGAGTACGGAAATTTTTATATAATGAAAGAAGATGTAAATCCATAGCAGCCCTTGAAATAGCGTAAGGAGTACTAGGATTAAATTTTGTATTTTCTTTTATTTTTTGATAATTGCTTCCGTATACTTCGGGAGTAGTTACGTGTATTATCTTGTTAATAAATTTAAATTTTTGAATATTTTTATAAAAAATTGTCTGTGATACGATATTCGTTTGATACCAATCCTCAGGGTTTATCCAACTTTGTTCAACCATTCCTTGTGCTAAGTAGTTTATAATAACATTGGGCTTAAACTTCGAAATTATGTCATTAAGTTTTATTCTTTGTGAATGCTTGTTTATATCTATCTTGTAAAATTTAAATTTTTTTATATTTTTATTTTTTTTATAATTTAAGAATTCTTTCTCTATTTCATTAGACCTGCTTATACCAACAACTTGATGATTTTTTGACAAAAGTAAATTTATTATATTAGAACCTGAAAATGAATTACTTCCAATTATCAAAAATTTTTTTTTCATTTAAATTAAGTGTTGTAAAGTTTTTAAGATTAAGTTTGGAGAAATCTTTAGGCTATTCCCCATCATTTGCACATTGTGAGACGCTGCAAGAGATGAAATAAATAAAGATAATTCTGGATTTTTAGTGCTCTTTAAAAAAATTGCAAAAATTGCCATCAAAGTATCCCCTGTTCCTATTTTATCAATTATTTTAGTTGCATAGGCTGCAGAATTTATAAATTTATTTTGTTTTGTATCAAATAACTTGGAACCTTCACTGCCTCTTGTGATAACTATATATCTAGAATTTATCGATTTACTAAATTTTTTAATTAACAACTCTATATCGGTGTGCCTATCTCTCATTTCATGTCTTAATTCACCCTCGTTAATTATTGTACACGTAGTTTTTTTAAACATATTTAAACTATGATGAAGAATGTTTGCTGCATTTATTTGAGAATTTACGACCAAAAATTTTGCATTATTCGAAATTAATGTTGCAATTTCATCAGTAATTAACCCATGCCCATAATTAGCAACAATTACTAAATCATATTTTTTAAGGTTTATTTTTAATAGATTTTTTAATCTATTTTGGTTTCTCTTATCTATAGAACTATCATCAAAATTGTAAAAACCAATAACTTTACTACCAGAATTTTTATCTATGAATTTTTCTTTTTGAATTGTCGGACCATTTATATAAAGAAATTCTTTCTTAACTTTTTTATCTAAATTTTTTTGTACGAATTTTTTAGAATTTATATTTTTTCCAACATATGTAATCAATTTTATTTCTTTACAAAAATTTGAAAGATTATTTGCTATTGCTCCAGAGCCACCCATAATCATTTTGCTCTCATCTTTTTTAAACATCATTATTGGATCTTTTCCTGATTTTCCAAGAGGCTCACAAACTGTGTATTTATCCAGTATAAGCTCTCCAATTACCAAAACCTTTAATTCTTTTAATTCCCCAAATTTTTTTAATAAAGTTTCGTAACTCTCATTTTTTTTTATGTTTCTTACCTCTTTTAATTGTTGAGGGCTTAGTAAAACTTCTAAATCATTCAAAATTTTACTAGAACTGAAGGTTACGTCATCTGTATAAACAATTTTTCCATTCTGCTTTTTTAACTCACTAATCTCACTTTTAATTTTACTTGTTATATCTTTATTTGAATTTTCGTATTCTTTGCCTTTAGAATAAAAATTTGGTTTCAATTTTCTAATCGCTTCTATAGCTGAAGGGGAATTTACTTCGGATACATAATCTATTAAATCAATGTTTGATAAAAAATTTTTTCTCAAATCTTGACTAAAGTATGGTCTATTAGGACCTTTATTTACAAATTTATCTGCAGTTATTGTTACAACTAAAATATCTCCAAAACTTTTAGATCGTTTAAAGTGAGCAATATGACCAAAATGGACAAGATCAAAAACACCATGACAAAGAACTATTTTATTTCCGTTTTCTCTCTTTTTTTTAAGGATTTTAGCAAGTGTATTAATGTTATATATTTTATTTTTCATGATTATTTTTTCTTTTAATAATTTTTAAGAGTTTATTTGTCCATTTATTATCGTATCCGTAGGCTTTATCATCAATGATCAGATCGTATGAAGGCTTTCCAATTATCAATTTATGATATTTTACATTCCATTTTTTAAGCTGTCTCACAGTTAAATTGTATCCCATCTTCTTTGCTTTTGATGAATTCTCCTTTGATCTGCCCATAAATCTTGAAGTAAAGATTTTAATCATATATCCAGATTCATATAATTTATTAAGTATACTTATATTTTTTTTAATAGGAGTTGATTTATAATAATTATTTTTAATTGTTTTACACAAGGTGTTATCTAAATCAAAACAGATAATTTTTATATTATTCATTAATTTTTTATAATTTAAAAATAAATTTATTTACGATTTTATAAGTTTGTGCATATTTTTTGATTTAGGCATAGCTCCGCACTTTCCCGAATTCAGATTTCAAGTTTCTCATACTTTTCAAAAAACAACAATTAAATTGGCTGATAAATATAGCCAGTTCTTTTATCTAATATTATTGTTTTATTATTTATCGAAATTTCTAACTTTTTCGAATTCCTTGACACAACATCAAAAATTAAATTTGTTAACGGACCTGTAACAAATTTACCTTTAGTAATTTCCAATTGATTAAAAAATTCTTGTGTTATAAATCCATTAATGTCTTCATACGATTTGCACATTTTAATAAAATTTAATATTTCCTTTTGGTTAAACACATGCCCGTTTATAATTTCTTTTAGACCTCTTAAATTTTTTAGAATATTAGTTAGTTGAAAATTTTCTAACTTTTTATGAAAACAAAAAACATAATCGTCTAATAAATTCTTGTTTATGAACTTTTTTTTAATTGATGGTTTTTCGTACCTTATAGTTGGTTTGTAAAATTCAACATTTTTACCAAAAGTATTTACAAATTCCTTTACTAAAGAGTAATATTGATTTTTTTTATATTTGATGACTATCCACATTTTTTAATTCTTTTCTTCTATTTCTGATTTTAGTTCATCATACTCTTTCATTTTTCTCTTCATAAATTGAATTGTTAAATTAATTCTAAAATCAATTCCTTTTGGTGTGAGAATGTATTTCTTGATATATGAAAGTTTTTTTTCCTTTTTCTTAAAATTTTCTATTTTAACGAGCCCCTTGGAATGTAAGGCCTTTAAACAATAATTTAATTTGCCCAGACTAAATCCTAAATCTTTTGCAAGTTCTCTTTGAGTAGAGTCTGGATTGCTTTGTATCTTTCTTAATACATTAAATTCATCTAAATTGTTTTTCATATGTTCAAAAATTGAACATTTATATCGTTCAAAAATTGAACAGTCAAGTTTGAAATGAATAAACAACCTTTGATAAATATATTTATCGGTTTTATTGGTTTTTTGTCGATTTTTTTAATTAAATATATGCACTGCTAATAATTAGAGAAAATTTTAAGAATTAATGCTTAATTAAAAATTTTATTTTATCGCTTTAAGATAATAACCAGTGGTTAGACTATTAGTTTTAAAGATGCTTTGAATGATTAAAATTAAAGGATATAAAAAAAAATAAAGCAACAAAAATGAGTTTCCTAAAATTTTATTTAGGAAACTTCTATTTTTTTTTATTCTCATGATAAGAACAAAAATAGATTCAAGCCAACCATTTTTTTCTTTTATCTCTACTTTAGAAAATTCTTTAAAAATTTCTTTTAATCCATATTTTGTAAATCTATAAAAATCATTTGGGGCATCATGAATATTAAAAATAAATGGAGTTGAAACCAACACTACTGAGTCTTTGTCGATTAGATTATAAATATTTTTAACTGCTGATAAAGGATTTTTGATATGTTCTAAAACCTCAAACATACAAACTAAATTTACTTTTTCTCCACGATAGTTTTCACAAAAATTTGGATCCATCAAATCTATAATTTGATCTGGTTTTCTAGACGGATCGATATCTATAGAATATAAATAATTAGAGAAATTTTTAACATAATCATTAAGTTCTCCTCCGGATCCTACAAATAAAATTTTTGGATGTTTAATTTTTTTAAATTCGTTAATATCTTGTTTGATGAAACTATTAAGTCGTTTTCTAGACATTTTTTTATCCAAGGAATAAAGTAAGCTCATTTGAAATATGTTTTGGTTATTTTAACAATTTTTCAAAAATTTAAAACAAATAATTTGTATAAAATTTTAAATAAGGTTAATAAATAAATTATTTAAATGAAAAGAAAACTTTACAGAATTTTTGTCTATATATCTTTAGCTTTAATCAACCTTTTTGCTAGAATAAATTCACCTAAAATATGTGCTTTCATAATCTCACTTAATATTAGAAAAATCAAAATAATAAAATCTAATTCAAAAAATCCAAAAAAAATCTTAGTTTTTCCTAAAAGTAATGGGACCGAAGATATAATCGAGTCTTTTAAAAACAAAAAGTCGAATATAATTTTTTTTCTATTACCTAGACCGTTTTTACAAAAAATTTTTTTATGTTTTTTTGATAAAAGTTATTGTCAGGACTATTTTACTAAACTAACTAAATTACAAGATATTAAAAAAAAAAATTCATATATAAACTTTTTAACTTCAACTTTCAGATACGTAGAATATTTCATTCAATTTGATGGCTTCATAAGCTTCAATTTGTTTTATTATGCTGAAAAGTATTTTGAGGAAGTTTGTAAAAATTTGAATAAAAAATTTATTATTTTACACAAAGAGTCGGCTTTTACTCCCTTAGAAGAAAAAAAGGCACCTATAATCTATAAAAAATTTAATGATAAATCACTATCACATAAAATTTCAGTTTATACTGAAAGTCAAAAAAAAATTTTGCTTAAAAGTAAGATAGCACACAAAGATCAAATAGCAGTGATTGGAACCCCTAGAAGTGATTACTCTTTTAGATTAAGAAAAATTGCTCCAAAAGAAAAAGTCATTGTATTTTATTTAATTGAATATAATCGTTATACACCTATATCAGGTTTTAAGGGAAAAAATTGGGGTAGATTATATAATCAAACTTTAAAATATCTTTTCGAGTTTGCAAAAAATAATCCAGATATTCATATTATCCTCAAAGGAAAAACTGGCGTTCATGAAAAAGGCCAACCAAATCTAAATCCCTTACCTCAGAATTGCAGATTTATAGATGGGGGAAGCGGTCATTCACTTTTAAAGATTGCTTCAGCTGTTATAGCATTCAATTCAACTGTTGTTTTTGAGACAATTGCAAGTAATAGAAATTTAATTATTCCTAATTTTAATAATGAAAACAAGATTTACAAAAATATTTTACA
>MDTB01042492.1_pt1 | contig 17911 bp, 18 predicted proteins | sample 811161 | NCBI WGS metagenome assembly MDTB01 (sample SAMN05326650, study PRJNA326480) | marine metagenome | isolation source: seawater | place: Mediterranean Sea | collected 2009
GTGTTTGTATTCCGTGGAATATATAATTTCAAAATCTTCTAGCTGGTTTCTGATAAGTTTTGCTCTAGCAACAGCGGTAAAGGCTTTACCTTTTTTGGGTTGACTGTAAGAAACATAAATATAATTATTATCGAGAAAGTCTGGGTGGACCTCAACATCAAGCAATCCTCCCTGCCCTTTATAATGTACATTTGGCGTACCTTTAATTACATCTTTATTACCATCTTGATAAACACGATATAAAGAACCAGATAAATCAGTCACTAACATTGAAGTGTCTGGTAAGAATGCCATCCCCCAAGGAATTTCAAAATCTGCTGAAAAATTCTTTACCTCTAGTTTAACATTTTTTGTAGAGACCACTTCCCTATCAAATTCATCATATGAAAATACCAGAGAAGTAATTATTAATTTTGTATAAATGATAGCGTTATGGACTTTGAGATGCATACTTGTACTACTGTGATAATATTAGTTTGGCTTTCGTATCTAGATTTTTAAAAAATTTCTGTGCATCACCTCTAAAACTATTAAGCTCATCGTTAGTAAAAATAAACTTAAAACCTTTGTTGTTTTTGGCTACCACACATGGTGCTTTCCCATTAGAAAATTGATATAAGTCATCCGGTTGTTCATCAAGATGGACTGCCTTTATATTATATGATGATTGAGATACTTGCTTTTTCCATTCTTTTTTTTCCAAAAGACTATTATGCGTGATTTCACACATTGAACATTTAAACCCGTAAAAGTATTTTAATAGTAAGTATTTTAGCTCTCCAATGATTGAACCTTCCGCATTGTAAATACAGTAAATCGTTATGGTGCTGTTCGTTGACATACCAGATAATAACAATGAAAGTAATCAAAGAACAAAAGGGACATTAACTATAAGGTTAATTTTTTAGAAAGAGTTAGAAATAAATATCTTATATCTGCATAAATAATCTTAAACGTAGAATCTGAACAAGATTCTACAAAAGATTTGAATAATCTATGAAGTTAGGCAATCCCGATAAATTCATAAGCGAACTGGAAAGGATTTAATGTATCTTCAATTATTTTGAATGAATTATCAACTTTTACACCAAGAATGATTCTCTCACCATTTAATAACCTTTTTTTTAGAATGTTTTCATTAAGGAGATATATCCCTTTTAAAATATCTGCTCGTTGTGACAAGTAACTATTCAACTTTTTTATATTTTCTAGTTTCTTTGTTGTGTACATAATAATTCCCCTTCAATTAGAATTAGAATTTTTCAAAATTAGATAATTAAAGTTTATTTTTATGTGATTTAGATCAACCTACAAGTCTAATCATATATTGAAGAAGGTCTTTATAAGATTAGGTAGAGGTGTGAAATCCGAGGTAAGATAGATAAACACCTCCACCTAAAATAGTCTTCTATACTGCAGACCAATCATCATATATAAAACGATTTATAAACAAAGTATACTTGTGATATATATCACACTATTAAAAGGTAAAATATCAAAATATTTATGATTTTTTAAAAACCAACTGTCTTATAACTTATGATATGAAAAAGTATTATGTATATGTAATTGAATTAGATGAAGGAGTAAGAGCTCATAAAAAGTTCCGGGAAAAGAATCCGTTTTACATTAAGGGAAATGGATGCATGTATGTGGGCCAGTCAAGCAGAAAACCGGAACTAAGATTTGATCAGCATAAAGAAGGCTATAAATCAAATAAATATGCTAAAGTATATGGAGAAAAATTGAGACCCGATTTGTACGAAAAGTATAATCCAATTCCTACTAGGAAAGATGCAGAAGAAATAGAAAAGATGTTAGGTGAATATTTACGTAAAAAGGGTTTAGGCGTTTGGTTTAATTGATATGACATCACATAAAGTAAGATATGGTTGTTTACGATAAAGAAGAATTAAAAAGGAGAAGGCCTTTGAATTTCATTGCAATAATAGTTGCAATAATTTTTATCTTTTTTGGCTTCTATCTTATAAATGTATGAAAATATGCTAATAATAAGGAATCTTATCATTGCCATCATGATTCTTTTATCTTTTGGATTAGCATTAGATTGTAAAGAAAATGAAACTGCTCCCTTCAGCGGGACGATATTTATTGATAAAGATATTATTACGCCTGATGACCCTACAACTTTTGTAAAACTTTATTACAATGGAAAAGGGTTAAGGACTATGTATGATAGGAGAGTGGAGGATTGGATAGACCAAGAACCTTTTTTATTCCCAGCAAAGTTTGATGATGGACTTGAAATTGAAATTCAAGTTAATGCTGAATTTGGTGATTATAGAAAAGCGAAAACTGAAGCAGAAAAGTATGCAATCGTAATCGGACGCTTAACCACTGAACTGCGAAAGGATATAGAGACTGTTTGGATCCATAAAGGATTAAAACCATTTGGTGGCGGAAATAATAACTTATTAATTCACACTGATTGGTCTTTAAAACATTACGAAGAACAAGGTATTTTAGAAGAGACTCTTGTTCATGAAGCATCACATACGTCCTTAGATTTCTATCATTCAAAAAACCTAGATTGGAAGAATGCACAATTAGAGGATTGTAATTTTATATCAACTTATGCGCAGAATAATCCAGAAAGAGAAGACATTGCTGAGAGTTATTTACCTTATTTAGCAATTAGATACCGACCAGAGAGGATTTCTAAGTCATTAAAGGAAAAAATAGAAAAGACTATCCCAAATAGAATTAGGTACTTTGATAACAATAACTTTAATATGTATCCTATGGAGCAAAAAAATGAAAAAGAATAATAAAGAATTTAGATGGGGAATCATTGGTACTGGCGGAATTGCAAATGCTTTTGTTAAAGACTTAGAGTATTTAGATGGACACAGAGTATCATCTGTTCTTTCAAGATCAATGGTTACTGCTAATAGTTTTACTTCTGATTTAAAAGGATGTAATGGATATGATGATATAAATTCTTTTTTAGATAACGATTACATAGATGCCGTATATATCGCTACACCAAATACATTTCATGCACCACAAACAATACTGGCATTGGAATCAGGAATCCCTGTACTCTGCGAGAAGCCTTTTGCTATGAATCTTGAAGAAGTTAAATCTATGGTAGAGTCATCAGAGGCAAATAATTCAACCTTACTTGAAGGAATGTGGACGCGCTATCTACCTCATATAAAAAGGGTCAAGCAAATTTTAGAGGAAGATGCAATTGGAAAAATAGAATCTATTTTTGCTTTCCATGGTCAAAATCTTAGGCATTCAGATAATCCTAGGCTATGGACAAAAGAGTTAGGTGGTGGAGCACTTTTAGACTTAGGTATTTATGTTGTCTCTTTTGCTCATTTAATTTTGGGAAACCCAAAAGAAATAATAGCTACGTCGGTTTTCACAAATGAAGGTATAGACTCTAAGACCTCTATGATATTTAAATACGATAGTAATGTGATAGCTAATCTGAGCTGCTCAATGTTTGATACTCAACCAAATAGAGCCATCATTTCAGGCGAAAGAGGTTTAATAGAGATAGAGCCTACTTTCTATGCTCCAACCAAAATTTCCATAGTAATGAATAATGGCGAAACTACTTCTATCACAAATGACTATAAGGGTCATGGACTACGTGAACAGGCTAGAGAATTAGAATGGTGTGTAAGGAACAATCTTATTGAATCGCCGAAAATGAAACATTCAGAAAGTATTTCTGTAATGAAATCAATGGATAAAATTAGAAGTTTAATTGGATTGAGTTTTTAAAATTGTCAGAAAACACGATAAATATATTCTTTATAATATTGGGAGTTTTAATTATCCTAATTTCCATAAAACATCTTTTAATTATTCCACTTTGTATTGGCATAATTGTAATAATTCAAGGTGTTTGGGGATACATTAAAAAAGATGACTAACTCATATTAATTAATGGTAGTAAACAGAATATATATTTTTATACTACTGTTATCATCACTCTCAGGTCAGAAAGAAATAGATTTTAATAGCCTAGAAAAAGTCAACGATATATTTTCCATTAAAGGAGAGAATACTCCTGTTAACGCTAGGATTTACCAATATAAAAATAGGAAAAAAGAGATAATGGGTATAATGAAAGATGGTAAAAAAGATGGTATTTGGGTTGAGTGGCATAATTATGAACGCAGGCTCCAAGAAACATATAAAAATGGAGTTTTGGATGGCTTCGTAAGCATATTTTATAAAAATGGCCAAAAAGAATGGAGGCATACATATAACAATGGCGTCTTAGAGGGTAATTATACTCGATGGCATAGTAATGGTAAAAGGGCAATTGATGGTTTTTTTGAGAATGGAATACCGGTTGGTATATGGGCCTGGAGGGATAAAAGCGGTAATATCATTAAAAAAGAAACATTTAAAAGAGAGGAAAAAAGTTTTATTAGGGGTATGAAAGAATATGTCCACAAGGAGATGATTAAATAATCAATAAATACTTCTAAATATTTTTTTCAAAAAAACATGATTTTTAGATTGCAAGCATAAACTAATAGGATCACAAGACAAATATGGAAAAGAAAAGAACACTTAAAAACGGCGAAAAAGCAGAAGAATTAGATTCTTCTGTCCAGCTAATTATCAAAACAAAATGCCCTACAAAGTGGATCATTGAAGATTTAGAGACTGGTCAAAAATATAGAGCAAATGGAAATACTGAGATTGGCAAAATGTTTACGCCAATCATTGAATAAACAGAAATGCATAACTCAATCCTTAGTATCTCTTCCCTTTAAGGGATGGTTTTGAATATGAATGTTTTAAAAGAAAAAATAAAGTCAGTTATTTTTGGAACAACAACTCCAGCTGGTAAAGCTTTTGACATAATTCTGATCATCAGTATTCTACTTAGCGTAGCTTTAGTTATGCTTGATAGCATTGACGAATATAATATTAAATATGGCAGAGCGTTCTACTTTTTAGAATGGGCAGTTACGATATTTTTTACCATTGAATATTTTCTAAGGATTTATTGTGTGCGCATAGCAAGCAGTTATATCTTTAGCTTCTTTGGTATTATAGACTTACTTGCACTTATACCTACTTATTTAAGTCTCTTATTCCCAGGTGCTGAGATTTTTTCCGTGATTAGGGTACTGCGGGTACTTCGTATTTTCCGAGTTCTAAAACTGGTTCAGTTTATGGGCGAAGCAGAAATGCTTAGAAAGGCAATGTATGCTAGTAAAAGGAAAATATTTGTCTTTTTATTTTACGTAATGACCCTCGTAATAATCCTAGGTTCGGTGATGTACTTAGTAGAGGGAGAAAAATCTGGTTTTACTAGCATACCTCGAAGCATTTATTGGGCTATCGTTACTCTGACCACTGTGGGTTATGGAGATATTTCTCCTCAAACAAATCTTGGACAAGGCATTGCCGCAATGATTATGATCTTAGGTTATTCAATCATTGCAGTACCAACAGGAATCGTTACTTCAGCAATGCATTTTGCTGAAGATAAAAGGTTCAAGAGATGTGCAGTCTGTGAAAATAAGTATCAAAAGATAGAGTCGAAGTTTTGCAATAACTGTGGTGCTAAATTTCTTAATGATGATAAATAATTAATCAATTGATATATGATTTAAATAAAAACAGTTATCTACTTTTTAACTATTATGAATTTTTTAAAGCTTCACAAAGAATATCTAGACTCTGATTTAACTCAGCATTGCTTATTGTAAGAGGCATTAGTGTTCTGATAACATTCCCAAATGTACCTGCCGTAATCATTACTAGACCATTTTGCAAGGCATATTGATGAATTTTTAATACCCGATCTTTATCTGGATCTCCATTTTGATCTACAATTTCAATTCCTTGCATTGCCCCCAATCCTCTAATTGATTTGATAGATTGAACCTCTTTCTTGAGCCGATTAATTACAGATACTACTTTGGATCCAATTTCCATAGCACGCTGCGGCAATTTTTCTTCATCCATTATTTCAAGAACAGCGAGTGCAGCTGCGCAAGAAATAGGATTCCCCCCAAATGTTCCACCTATACCTCCCACATGAGCAGCATCCATTATACTAGCACGTCCAACAACACCGCTAAGTGGCAATCCTCCAGCAATGGATTTCGCAACCGTAAATAAATCTGGTTCAATGCCGAAATGTTCCATTGCAAATAATGTTCCTGTTCTACCAAATCCAGTTTGAACCTCATCTGCTACCAGTATAATATCATGTAAATCACAGAAGTCTCTTATTTGTCGCATAGCGCTTTCGCCGACTGGAATAAATCCGCCTTCGCCTGCAACAGGTTCAATTACCAAGCATGCAATTTCCCTTGGATCTATATTTAAGGCTTCTGCATCAAACTCTTTAATCGGAAACTTAATGCGATGAATATTATCAATAAACGGACCAAAACCTTTTTTATATGGATCTTCTTTATAGGTCATTGACATTGTCATCTGTGTCCTACCATGATAAGCATGTGAAAATACTAAAATATCAGTTCTTCCAGTGTAGACTTTGCTTATCTTGATGGCATTCTCCACTGCTTCGGCTCCTGAATTAAAAAATACGGATTTACACTTAGCTTTAATTGGAACTTTGTTACTGAGTTTTTCTGCAAGATCAACATATGGTTCATAGGGTGCAACTGTAAAGCAAGGATGGGTATATTTGTGTAATTGGTTCTCCATTGCCTGGACTACTTTGGGATGAGAATGACCTACATTCATGGTACCAATCCCACCAGCAAAATCAATAAATGTGTTACCGTCGACATCAATTAAATTTGAGCCTAAAGCTTTTTTAATAAAGATTCCACAAACTGACCCATGGCCATTTGCTACACTATCGTCCCTCTTTTTTTTCAATTTTAATGATCTAGGCCCTGGAATATTTGTAACGATATTTGCTTTCATTTTTCAATTGAGTTTTTTTGTTAAGGTAAACATATACAAGTAGTTTTTTTGTTTAGAACTCTAATTCCCTTTATGGTCGCATAGAAATTAGTATATTCAAATATGGTTTTTTAATAACCTTCTTACATATTTATAAATCAAATATTTTATTAAAAACTAGCTAATATTTACTATGGGTAAAAAAGCAGTAGTCCTTTTATCAGGAGGGCTTGATTCAACAACGTGTATAGCAATAGCAAAGAATGCTGGATTTAGAATAGCAGCATTAACCATAAATTATGGTCAACGCCACAAGTTTGAATTAGATGCCGCAAAACAAATCATTGATCACTATCAAATAAACAATCATAGCATGGTTAACATAGATCTTTCGCAATTTGGAGGCTCTGCTCTTACTGACGATATTGAAATACCAAAGGACAGAAGTGATAAAGATATGTCAGATATACCAGTGACTTATGTTCCAGCAAGAAATACTGTTTTTTTATCATTGGCTTTAGCTTGGGCTGAAACCTTGCAAGCATTTGATATCTTTATTGGAGTGAATGCTCTTGATTACAGTGGTTATCCAGATTGCCGGCCAGAATATATTGCCTCTTTTGAAAGAACGGCAAACCTTGCTACAAGAGAAGGAGTCTCAGGTAATAATTTTAAAATTCATACGCCCCTAAGTAATATGACAAAGTCTGAAATTATAAATACGGGATTGAAATTGGGTATTGATTATGGAATGACCTCTACCTGCTATGACCCTGATACGAATGGTAAACCATGTGGAAAATGTGATGCCTGTTTTCTAAGGTTAAAGGGATTTAAGCAAGCAGGTGCTATCGATCCTTTGAGCTACCCTAATGATTAATGTATAAAATAAAAGAAATCTACTACACACTACAGGGAGAAGGATTTCATACAGGGCGACCATCTATTTTTATTCGGTTTTCTGGATGTAATTTATGGACAGGCCTTGAAAAGGATCGCCCCAATGCAACCTGTTATTGGTGCGATACAAATTTTGTTGGCACTGATGGTATAAATGGTGGTACGTATACTTCAGAAGAGATAAAAAGTGTCATCCTAAATCTTTGGCCTGATAATCAAGAGTCTATGCCTTATGTTGTTTGTACTGGTGGCGAGCCACTATTGCAAATGGATGATAATTTAATTCATAGCATACATGATGCTGGATTCGAAATTGGAATTGAAACAAATGGAACTGTGAGCGCTCCCAAAAATATCGATTGGGTTTGTGTTAGTCCAAAAGCAAAAACTGACCTTGTTATTACAAGAGGAAATGAGTTGAAGGTTGTATACCCTCAATGTGGTATTAATCCGAGAATGTATGAAGATTTAGAGTTTGAACATTTTTTCATTCAACCAATGGATGGGAAGAATCAAAAAAGGGCAATAAAAAAATCTGAGAAATTTGTTATGAAACATCCCCTTTGGAAGCTTAGTCTTCAGACCCATAAGATTATGGGAATGCCTTAATTTTAATTATGGAAGTGTATAAAATTTTTAATATTGAATCTGCTCGTTCCTTGCCAAATTTGGCTGAGGGACACCCTTGTAAAAATATTCATGGCCATTCTTTCAAAATAAAGATTACCGTGAAGGGTACTGTAAATGAGAAAACGGGCTTTGTAATGGATTTTTCTGAAATTGATTCTGCTTTTTCTCCAATATTTAAAATGATCGACCATGCGTACTTAAATGAGCTTGATGGACTAACCAACCCCTCGAGCGAGAACTTATGTAAATGGATTTGGAGTAAACTAATTGACTCACTACCTAATTTGAAAAGAATTGAAATAAAAGAAACTGAATCTACCGGTTGTATATATGAAGGAGAAATTTATGGCTAAAGCTGAAGGCAAAATATTCGATTATGTTGATGAATCACACATTGAAACCGATTTATTAGAAGTATTTGATTTTGGTAGCCCAGATCAGTACATCAAATCTGAGACGGATGAATTTAGTGCTGTGTGTCCATTTAGCGGTCTCCCTGATATATCCTATGTGAAGATAGAATATTTTCCTGTAGGGGGGAAATGTGTTGAATTAAAATCATTAAAATATTATTTCGTTAGTTTTCGTAATGTGGGTATTTATCAAGAGGCAGCTACTAAGAGAATTTATTCTGATCTTCGTGATGTTTTGGAAACAAATAGAATTATGATAACAACTATCTATAATATACGCGGTGGTTTTAAAACAACTTGCGTAGAAGGCTCGTTGGATTGAATAATGGTATCCTATGGATGCCAAAGCATGGTAAATAATGTTAAGCGTGTTCTCTTAAAACACCCTGAAGATGCATTTCAGAGCCAAGATAAGTGTGATAAGGAATCAAAGAAATTAAACTATTCCAACTCACCCAATTTCAATTTGGCTGTTACACAATATGATTCATTTGTAAAACTGATAGAATCATTTGGTTCAGACACTTGTTATTTACCAAACCATAAAAACACTACTTTAGATTCAATTTACACACACGATCCCTGTACTATGGTAAATGATGGAGTAGTTGTGTGCAACATGGGCAAGTTTGATCGATCTTCAGAACCTGATTGTGCTGAAAAATTTTTTCAATCGATTGACATCCCAGTTTTAGGAAAAGTTGAGGGCCAAGGGACTCTTGAAGGCGGAGATATTGTATGGATAAATGAACACACTGTTGCAATTGGAGAAGGATACAGATCAAATGCAGAAGGAATTCGTCAATTCAAAAAGATATTAGGTAATCGGGCAAAAAGAGTAATCTCAGTTGCTTTACCTCATTGGAATGGACCAAAAGACTGTTTACATCTAATGAGTAATTTATCCCCAATTGATAATAATTTATTTCTAGTGTATTCTAAATTACTTCCGGTACCATTCATGAAATACCTCATTGATAGTAATATTAAAATAATTGAAGTCCCAGATAAAGAGTATTACTCTATGGGTTGTAACGTATTGGCAATGGCAAAACGTAGAGTGATCATGCTGGAAGGCAATCCAATTACTCAAAGAAAGCTTGAAGCTGAGGGTGTTGAAGTAAAAACTTACAACGGCTCAGAAATATCATTAAAAGGTGCAGGAGGTCCTACCTGCCTAACAAGACCCTTACTAAGAATACCAAATTGAAATTATATTATTCTAACAGCGTTTATTTCAAATTTTAAATGAAATATTTAAATACTACTATTCCAATTTCTTGGTATTGTCAATCTGAAAAGTTTAAAGTTGAAATTGAAAAAATATTTCTTAATTCATGGCAGCTAATTGGACCAGAATCAAAAATACCTAATATAGGAGATACAATAAAACTTATAGTTACTAAACAGCCAATTATTATTACTCGCATAGATGAAAATAGAATAAAAGCTTATTTTAATATCTGTCAGCACAGGGGCGGGCCGATCGTAAATGAAAATAATTGTTATCAGCAATTCCAATGTCAATATCATGGATGGATTTACACAAAGGAAGGAAAGCTTAAGAATGCTCGTGGATTTGATAAGAACGAACTAAAGAAGAGTGATTTCAATCTAAAAGAAATAAATGTATCTGTTTGGAATGGACTTATTTTTATAAACTTTGGTAAAAGGTGTAATCCATTGGAGTCTGTTTATAAAAAACTTGAAAAACGTATAAGTAAAGATAGCTTTAGTAATTACCAGTTTTATGGACGTGATTCGTATAATATTTCCTGTAATTGGAAAATTTATATGGACAATTATTTGGAGGGGTTGCACATCCCTATAGTACACCCCGAATTAAACAAGACCATTAATTATAAAAGCTACAAAACTGAGATACATGATCAGTTTTCATTACAATGGTGTTCGATTGACCAGCAGCTTAATCCCTACAAAAATGGTTTATCAAAAGACCCGATAGCATATTATATTACCATTTTCCCGAATGTGATTTTGAATATTGCCCCAGGAAGATTGCAAACTAATATTGTAGAGCCTATTGATGAAAAAAATTGCTTGGTCCATTTTGATTACTACTTTAATCAGATAGATGAGAAGCAAATTCAAAAAGATTTAGATTTTAGTGATGTCATTCAGAGAGAGGATATTGAAATATGTGAATCAGTTCAGGCGAGCTATGAAGCAAAGGGATTTAAAAGTGGAATCATATCAAAAAAATACGAATCAGGAATATTGCACTTTCATTCACGTTTAAAAGAGATCCTATTATAGTGGCTAAAGTAGCTCAAATAGGGGCGGGTTTAGTTGGAAAAGCAATGGCACTAGACCTTGCAAAGCAACATAACGTATTTCTTACAGATTTTGATGATGAAGCATTAAAAAAAGTCCAGAGCTTAAATCAAAATATTGTTACTTCCTGTTTTGATTTAAATGACACAGATCAATTAACTGAGTTTATTTCCAAAAGCGATCTTGTACTTGTAGCGGTTCCAGGAAATCTTGGCTTTAAAACAGTTCAAAAGATTATAAAATGCAAAAAAAACATTGTTGATATTTCCTTTGCAAGTGAAAATCTTATGTTACTGAATTCTTTAGCTAAAAAGAACGAAATTACTGTTATTTATGATGCTGGAGTTGCTCCAGGCATACCAAATTTTATATTAGGCGATCTAAATAGAGATCAAAAGGTTTTAAGCTTTCAATATTTTGTTGGAGGTTTACCGAAGAAACCTACACCTCCCTATAATTACAAGGCTCCTTTTTCTCCTATTGATGTCATTGAAGAATACACTAGGCCTGCCAGAATTATGAGGAATGGAAAATTATTAACTTTGCCAGCCTTATCAGAAATAATTGAAATAGAGTATGATGAAGTTGGCAAACTCGAAGCATTTAATTCTGATGGATTGCGATCAATACTTACTACAATGAGTCATGTCTCTAACATGTTGGAAAAAACACTTCGTTACCCTGGTCATGCAGATTTAATTAAAAGAGAATTTGAATCGAAAATAATCCAACCGGGTAATGAAAGGTCATTAGAGAAATTGTTTGAAGAGTGGAAATTGAATCCTGGGGAAAAAGAGTTCACAGTCCTAGATGTTCACATTGAATGTGAATCAGAGTCTCATAATTATTTCTTGTACGATGAGACAGAGAGATCAACTTCAATATCATCAATGGCTAGAACAACTGGTTATACGGCAACAGCTACGGTGAATTACTTACTTGAAAGAGGATATGGTAAACACGGGGTTTTCCCGCCAGAGATCATATCTAACGATACAGATATTTGGATATATATGAACAAATATTTAGGTAATAGAAATATCCAAATATCTAAAACAATCGTGAACAAGTAACTTTTCTAGTTACCTAAAACTGATTAATAATTGCCTTTGGAAAATGCATCGTCACCAACATGTTTGGCACATCAACTACTTCTGCTATTTTCAAATCTCCCGCCAACGAGCATAGCATGTAAGCATCTTCTTCAGAAACATTATAATTTGTACTTAAATGATCTACCATATAGTTCACAGCTTTTTTGGTTGCAATGTCAATGGTTTCACCAAAACCTGTTACTGCATAATATTCGTCAGTCTCATATTGGGGTTCTTTAATTGCAGGTTTATCTTTTATTACTCTCACACGATAGGTAAATGTCATTGGTGCTTCAATAGCTGAACCACAAACCTCTCCATAACCTTGCACTGCATGTCCGTCACCGATAGAAAATAAAGCCCCTTTTACAAAAACAGGAAAATATACAGTTGTACCTTCAACAAGGCTTGGATCATCCATATTCCCACCATTAGCCCTAGGTGGAATGGTTGAAAGCATTTCTTCAGTGTCAGGAGCAACACCCATTATCCCTGGAAATGGTTTTAAAGGAATCTTTATTTTATCATTAAACATAGTTGTTTTATTAACAACGTCTATTTCATGGATGTTTAATTTAGGATTTGGAAACCTATCAGTTAAAAATCCAAACCCACCAACGATTGCTTGCCAACCATAATCGTGTAGTTCAACCTTCAGCAGGTCCACCGCCAAAATATCACCTACTTCAGCTTCTTCTATATAAACAGGGCCTGTCATAGCATGGATTGGGCCAAAATCTATATTTATAAGGTCGTCTAATGTTGCATTACGATGAAGCTGGTTATCAGATGCCTCATACGCATCCGCTTTGATAATATCCCCAGACTTTGCGCGAAGTACTGGCGGTATAAGCTTACTGAATTTATTGTGTTTTTGATCTGCTGTAAGCACATGGTTGGGAACAATTGTATTGTCCTGTGCGCAAGAAAAAAACATTAAAGTACAACATAGCAAAATGAATTTATTCATAGTTGATATCCTTTTAACTTTTATAATAAAAAGGCCTCTTCCGAGGCCTTTTTACATTTTCAAACTATTTATCCTTAACCAGGAGTTTCAGTCTCCGGTATTGGGAAAGTTACAACTGTATCAGGATTATCCCCATCCGTACGATCTAAAGGAAGTTCACCAGTTTTATCATAATGTCTCATATCCGATATCCTATGCCCCTCAAGAAATAAAGAGTATCTTTTTTCATGTAGAACTCTATCAACAGCATTACTTGCGTCAGTACCAGTATACTCAGCAGCTCCCGCAGCAGCACGAATAGCATTCATAATACTTTCCGCACCAGCATAATCGCCATTACCAATGTGTACTTCTGCTTGTAAAAGCTGAAGTTCCACTGCTCTCATCATTGGTACAGGATCATATGAACTATTGTAGAGAGTTGGAGCAAGGTAACTTTCTAATCCATCGTACCTTATAGTATCTTCACGAACAAGAACATTGCTTGATACTCTTGAATCACCATCATGTGCGTCAGTTAAGAAAGATGGGTGCACCATTAACTTCAGAGTCGCAGCAGTTGGATCTTCAAACATTTGATTATCGCCGTCATTTGCACCTGAACTAAACACATGATATACGCCTGCATCATGATCTCCACCATTCATCCATGCATCTACAGATGTTAACGCTTCTTGTGCTTGTGACCATTTGTCTTGAAGTACAGAAACACGTGCCATTAAACCACGGTTAAAGTGAGTAAACGTTGCTGGAGTGTTGAAGCCATCAAAACCACTAGAAAGAGAAAATGAAAAAGCATCACCTGCTTGAGCGAGATTATCTTTCCCGGAATTTAGAAGGTTTTCAATTTCAGCAAGAACTTCGGCTTTTGATGCTACAGCTACGTTAATATCACCATCGTAATTAAGACGAGCACCGTTTTCATCAGTCATTGCCAAAACACGCATGAGACAGTATGCATTAAGAGTTTGTGCAAACCCTTTTGCTCCAGCATCAGCATCAGCGCTAGATAATAGCGTTTGACAGTTCTTCATTACTTTATAGTTTGCTGCCCAAGGAGTATAGCACAAGAAACCACCTGGATCCACAGGGCCATGTAGAAGCTCACCTGTATATCTGGGGTCAGCAGGTTCTAAGTAATATGCTTCACGTCCAACTACTAAAAGATCACGAACCCAAACACCAAAACCTGAACGCAATTGCGCTTCAGCGCCAGTGACAAGCGATTGTATTGTCGCAGTATCACTAGTTGGGTTATTAGGATCTGGGAAATCTAGATCTTCACATCCTGTCCAGAATAAAACTAGAACAACTGGCAGGATCTTCATCATTGTATTTTTTATTGTTTTCATATTTAATTACTCCTTGAATTAGAATCCCATTGATAATGTTAAATACATACTTTTTGATAATGGAAATGGGTTTGTATCAACAGATCCACCCACAGCCTCATTACCGAACTGACTTACTTCAGGACTTAAACCTGTGTAGTCAGAAGCCATCCACCAGTTTCTTAAAGCTAGACCAAGTTGTACATTACTTAGGCCATAACCTTCGGTTAGACCTCCTGGTAATGAATAAGTTAGACTGAGGTCTCTTAGCGCCGTATATGTTGTAGACTCAACATATGGAGCTGTCGAACCGCCACCAAGAACAGCTGTTCTTGATCCATTTTCTTCATAGTCTGCTGTCGTAGCACCAAGATCATAAATTAAGTTAGCAAGATTAATTGCATGCCCACCTTCTTTGTGATCTATGAGAAACGAAAGGGATAAAGGTCCAAAACTTAGTGAGTTCCTAAAAGAAAGACGGAAGTCAGGGTTTTCATTACCTAATTCTATGTGGTTGCCATTTGCATCATAGTCGGCACCAACAATTGCAGTTGGAGAAACTCCTTCTTCAATTCTATAGGTCCCAAGAAACGTTGCAAAACCACCATAATTATATGGATCAACTGTAAGCTTGGTTACTTCAGACTCATTTGTGTAGTAGGTCATGTGCATATTCCAATCAAGTCCACCTAAATCAACAAGACTGGTTGGATTTAACCCAAGAGCAAGCTCTAAACCATTTGTTTCCATCTCTCCACCGTTTTGCCAGGAATTGGATGCCCCAGATGAAGGCGCTTCATCAACAAGCAAAATAAGATCCTCAATTGATTGCTGATACAATGTTGCCTCGACTGTGGCTAAGCCGCCCATAACCGAAAAGTCTGCACCAAATTCAAGCTCTGTGGTCCTTTCAGGTTTAATGTCAGGATTACCTAATGTTGAAGAAGGTACTAGACCATTGATTCCTCCAATGTTTGATGAAGACAGTGTAGTGTATTTTGCCTTTGTTTGTGGCATGTTTCCAGTTTGTCCATATGCTCCACGTAACTTAAAGTTATCAAAAACAGATAATTCACCTAATTGATAGGATACTGCTGCTTTCGGATACCACTCTCTTGCTTCAGTATCACCCATAGTACTGGAAACATCACCACGCATGCTGAACGCTGCATAAAGATTTTCCCCAACAGTAACTTCTTCTTGGAAGAAGATTCCACGGTCTTGACGCATTCTTCTATCATGATACACAGCCTGCGAACTTGCTTTATCAACATTGGTCTGAGTTGGGATCATTCCCTTGGAATGCACAAATACAGAATTCCAGTCATAGGTTTCATATTGAAGACCTGCTGTTGTGTTGAGATTCAATCCTGACATCTTCATCTTGTGAACAAGATTTAATGAAAGATTCGTATTCAAATTATCAGTTGTAGTCATTACTGACTGACCAGCTTCATCTTTTGACCTTTCTATCTGCAGAAAAGGAGGAATAAAAACCTCGTTTTCTTGATTGTAAAAGTCTGCCCCAGCAACTGCTAAAAAGTCGAGGTTCATTGTCTCTGACTTTAGGAGATTATAATCTAATCTTAACGCAGATAGTGCTCGATGTGTAAGCTCATTGTTCACAAAGTATTCAGCTGTCTCAAGCGGATTTGACGGGTTCAAAGGATGAATCGGAAAAGTACCATCATCATTTTGTCTAATATCAATGAAGCTTGGAGTAAAACCAATAGAAAAACCATAAGTCATATTTGTATTGTCATTACCAGTTACTCCCCGATCTGACTCAGATCGAACTAGATTAGTTGAAACAGAGACTTTTGCTTTTTCACTTAAGCGGTGATCTACGTTTAATCTCCCGGACATTTTCTTATAGCCAGTGTTTTTAATGATCCCACCTTCATCCATGAACTGTCCACCTAAGTAGAATTGTGTTTCTTCATCACCACCAACAGCACTGAGAGTGTGCTCTGTTAATTGACCTGTCTCACCGTAAAGAATCTCTTCATAGTCAAAGTCATTTCCTGCCCAATTGCCACTTGCGTCGTTACCGAGGGACGCTATATCAGCACCATATTGTTCTTCAGCTTCTGCATAGGTTTCAAAAACTCTATGTCCCATTTTCCTTAAAAGTGAAGATGAACCTGTCTTTGTGGAAAAACTAAATTTTGTATCTCCACCCTTACCACGCTTGGTGTTAATTATAACAACACCATTTGATGCTTTTGCTCCATAAATTGCTGCAGCACTTGCACCTTTCAGAACCTCAATACTTTCAACATCATTGGGGTTAATATCGCCGATACGGTTCGTAGGTTGACCTTGAGGCCTAGAACTTCCTGCTCCAGTAGCAGCGGTAACAACATCTACACCTGACTGATTTGCATCATTATTAACAATAACACCATCAATTACATACAGAGGCTGAGTGCTTCCAGTAAGGGTTGATTGCCCTCGTAGATTAACATTTGTACCTCCACCTGGCGCACCGGTATTCCTTCTAATATTTACACCAGCAAATTGGCCACTTAATGCTTGATCTAAGGTTTGTGTTGGTGCATTAACTAAATCATCACCTGATACAGAAGCGACTGCGTTTGCTGCATTTCTTCTTTTAACAGTGCTGACTAAGCCGGTGACAACAACTTCATCTTGCCTTAAGACATCTGCCTCCATAACAAAATTGCCTGAACCACCACTTGTTGCCAATTCTTGAGTTTTATAGCCAATGTATGCAACAACAACTGTAGCATTGCCATCCACATCTAGACTATAACTTCCATTTACATCTGTAGTCGTTCCTACAAAGGTACCCTTAACAAAAACCTGTGCTCCAGCAAGTGGCTCACCTGTTTCGCTATCAGTTACCTTCCCAGTTAGCGCCTCAGCATTTATAAGAGATGCAAAAGCTACTAATGGAACAAGAACTACACTTCTAACCAATCGATGTATCGTCATTTGTACTCCGTTTTTATTAATTAAAAAAAAACCCGCTTTTCAGCGGGTCAAGATTTTCTTTAGATTTTCTTTAGAAAATAATTACCCGCTAGAACCACTCGCAATAATTTGCCATCCAAAATATTCAAGGACTCGATAAGCGCTAATAATAATCCATTTAATTGTCATAGCCCTATATTAAGTATATTTGATTAGAATCCAACTAAATATTTTTTCATGGGTTTTTTAGCTTTTTTGAAAAGTTACATTATATATAAAAGATAATTTTTACTAAAGGTGATTTTTTTACACCATTTTACATAATAAATTTCCCAACTCAACTTTAGTACTTATAATATATTTTGATCCGGTAGCTCAGTTGGTAGAGCAGTGGCCTTTTAAGCCATTGGTCGTGAGTTCGAGTCTCACCCGGATCACTTGAAGAGAAACCACACA
>MDTB01068924.1_pt1 | contig 17911 bp, 9 predicted proteins | sample 811161 | NCBI WGS metagenome assembly MDTB01 (sample SAMN05326650, study PRJNA326480) | marine metagenome | isolation source: seawater | place: Mediterranean Sea | collected 2009
CCATCGCAATAAACTCTTCTGAATCGCACAGCACCCCGTCCATATCAAAAATATAGCCTTCAACCACGCGAATATGCTGAAAACCAGTTTGGACTGATGAAAGAGCTGATCAACATACGGGAAGAGGTACGCAATGGTTGAAGGCTATATTTTTGATATGGACGGGGTGCTGTGCGATTCAGAAGAGTTTATTGCGATGGCGGCGATTCGTATGTTCAAGCAGACATATGGTGTGGAGGTGACGGTCGATGATTTTACGCCATTTGTTGGGGCAGGGGAGAATCGGTATATCGGCGGCGTGGCGAAGAAATATGGGATTGATTGGAATCAAGAGCGCGATAAGGCCGAAACCTATCGTCTGTATGGGGAGTGCGTGAAGGGAAACCTGCAGGCGCTTCCGGGGGTGAAGGCGTTTATTGAAGAGGCGAGAGCTGAGGGAATTCGGCTGGCGGTCGCCACCAGTGCCGATGAGGTGAAGATGAAAACCAATCTTCACGAAATTGGATTGGATGAGGAGTGCTTTGATGCCTTGGTTAATGGGCTAGAGATTGAGCATAAGAAACCTGCTCCCGATATCTTTCTGGAGGCGGCCAGACGACTGGGACTCGCCCCATCTGTCTGCACTGTTTTTGAGGACGCTGTGAACGGGGTTCAGGCTGCCAAGGCTGCAGGTGCAAACTGCACGGGGATAACGTCCTTTTTTTCTAGAGAGGTGTTGCTGGAGGCCGGCGCAGATCATGTGGTTTCGGGGTTTGATGAATTACGTACAAAGGCCCGCTGATCCTTTGACTTACATTATGTAAGCATAGCCTGAGGCATGAAAGTAAAATAAGTTGCCCGTTAAATGTTGACTATTAAGGATAATGCGATGAACAAGAGGATTAAGAGTAAAGTGAAACAATGCGCTCTTATCTGTGCGATGGTTTGCTGGATGACCCACCTTGTGGTGGCGGATGTTTTTCCCGCTAAAGAGGGGTTTGATGCGTACGGTGGCTATCTCAATATCAAGGGCACAGCAACCGGTCGTTTCCATCTGGAAGAAATCAAGGGCCGGCATTTTTTGATTACGCCGGAGGGACACGGTTTTATTTCCTTGGGGGTGGTACATGTCGGCGACATTGGGCGAGTGAAAGGGCAGTGCTGCGACTATCTGCAGGAGAAATTTGAGGGCGATTGGGAAAAAGCGAGTGCTGAGGTGCTGGCGAATTTCCGCGAGTGGGGCTACAATTGTTTGGGCTATGATTCGCATAAGAGCATCCGGAAGCGGCTGCCTCATTTTGCCAATGGGCATCCCAGCGGCAAGGTCAGTTTGTGGCAGGGAAAGGCGGTGGTGTTTCCAGATGTGTTCAGTGAACAGTGGAAGGCAGAGGCGCGGAAAAGCATTACGTCGATGGCTCATCAATTTCCCGAGACCGCCAATCTGATCGGGATTTACTGGCAGGACATGCCAGCTTGGGAACTCAAGGAGAGCAAACGTAAGGTGGGGAAAACGTGGGTGGATGCGATCCGCGAGTTGCCCGTGAGTGCCCCGGGCAAGATGCGCTATGAGCAGTTTCTGCGCGAAAACGGGGAGGCGGCATCGGACGATGATTTTCTGGTGCTGATTGCCCGGGAGGTCTATTCAACGATCGGACCACTGACACGGGAGCTGTCGCCGAATACGCTGATTTTCGGAGAGCGCTACGCGGGGCGGGCATTACCCTGGCGGGTGATTCAGGAGGCGCTGCCGTATATTGATGTGGTCGCAGTGCAGCCGAATAGTAGCCGGTTTTCGGACGTGCCGTTTGAGCGGCTATATAAAGAAACCGGCAAGCCGATTATCATCTGCGATCATAACATTGCTTTCGGGACACCGGAGTATCCGAACGTGATGTGGGAAACGCTGCCCGATGCTGCCCGTGTGGTGCGGGCTTATGACACGTATCTCAGCGAGGGTTTTTCGATGCCGTTTTTGATTGGTTACAATAAGTGCCAGTATATTGATCGGTTTAAGAACCCTCCCGGAGTATTGAAACAGGGGTTGGTTCAAGTCGACGGAACACCCTATGAAGAGCTGGTGAAAGGGGTTGGGAAAGTCAACTGGGACCTTCATCGTCAGTTTATCAGATCGGCTGAGTAGCTATGATCAAACTGGAAACGGATGGCCATTTTTGACCGCCGGAGTTGAACGAATAAAGAGAGATGAATGTAATATGAAAAAGAATGGTATAGCATGGCTTTTGATATTTGGAGTGAGCGTGGCGGTATTCGCAGCCGACCCCGTTTCGCGGTACGAGGTGATAGACCTTCCGTTCACAACCGCTACGAAACAGGCGGAACCGTTTAAAGTAGATTTCGGTGCAACGTGGACAGGGCCCGCCGGCGAGGTGCTTAAAGTCCCCGGGTTCTATAACGGGGGCAACGAGTGGTTGCTGCGGTTTTCCTCCGGTGCGGCGGGTACCTGGACCTACACCACGTGGTCGACGGTTCCAGAACTGAACCGTAAAACGGGACAACTGGAGATCAGTGAAGCGACGGAGGGCAGGCATGGGCCGATCGTTGTTTCTACGGAGAATCCATCTCAATTCAGTTATGAAGACGGGACACCCTATTTCCTGTCCGCTTTTGAGTGTGACTGGCTGTATGTCCTGGATTACCGGAACCGTGAAGCGACGCCGAAGCTGGAACACTTTCTGGATTTGCTGGCCGCCAATGGCATCAACCAGATCGTCACCACGCTCTATTCCTACGATACACGTTGGCCGGTGGACCCGCGGTTAAAAGAGAATCCGCAGCATGATTATGCAAAACGGGACTATATTTATCCTTTCAAAGGATCTAATCCTTCGCCTGATTTTTCGGAGCTGAATGTAGACTTCTTCAAGCATTATGACCGCATGGTTCGCCTGATGGATGAACGGGAAATTGTGGCGCACCTCATGATTTATGTCTGGAACAAAAAGGTCAACTGGCCGGAGGAGGGCAGCGAACAGGATGATATGTTCTATGACTATGTGATCGCTCGCTATTCGGCCTTCCCGAATGTGATCTGGGATGTGGCCAAGGAGGCGGTTCGGAAACCCGAGGCATATGTGGTGGATCGATTAGATCGGCTGCGCGAGTCCAATGTCTTTGATCGGCTCATCACCGTGCACGATTTCAAGTTCTGTGAGAAACATGCGGATAAACTAGACTTCATTTCCACCCAGGACTGGAGCCACCACATTTACGGTCGCATGCTTCCTCTCTACCAGAAATATGATAAGCCCGTGTTTAATATTGAGCATGGCGGGTACACGCGCGCTCCCTATACGGTGTTCCCCGGGGACTTCACCGATCCGGATTATTGTCTTCGCCGCAACTACATGTGTTACTTCGCGGGCGTCTATGCCACCTATTACTGGCAAGGGGCGGCATGGAACGTCATCATCCACAACCCGTTTGAGCAGTCGGACGATTTCGTTAGACCCCGCTTTGCCTACTACAAACATCTCAAGGAATTTTTCACGCGGTACGACTACAATAAGTTCTCGCCGAGTTCCGATAGTCAACCGGCGCATCTCGCCGGAAACTACGTTTTGAAGTCCGTGGACGAAAAGTACCTGATCTACATGCCACGCGAATATCACCAGCGGTCCATCTACACCCGAGAGGGTGAAGGGCAACCCAAGGGCACGCTTCAATGGTTTAATGTGCTCACCGGCGAGTATTCAACTGTCATGGAATATAAGGGCGGGCATATCCAATCGCCTTGGCACGGCGAGGCTGACTCGATTGCCATCATGAATAAAAAACCGTGACCCGGCGGGTAACACAGAATAGTAGCGAATCGTGAATGAGTTTGAGGCGGAATTTGCCCGTTGTAACGTTGCACAGGAGAAGTCGGACTATGAAGATATGTAATCCTATGGGGTTGGTTTTGGTGGTGGCCAGTTTTAGTGCGTTCGGCGCGGATTATTATGTGGCGACCAATGGAAGCGATAGTGCTTCGGGTACACTGGGAGCTCCATGGCAAACCATTCAAAAAGCGGCCACTGTGATGACCGCTGGGGACACCTGTACTATTCGGGGCGGTACGTACCGGGAAACGGTCACTCCGGCAAACTCAGGAACATCGGGTAACCCGATTACCTATCAGGCCTATTCGGGTGAAACCGTGGTGATCACCGGACTCGAACCGGTCAGCGGCTGGACCAGCCATAGCGGCAGTATTTACAAGGCCGACCTCACGTGGTCCCTCGACCACGAAGACCAGGTGTTTGTGGTAGACGGTACGAATGTGACGTATCTGTGGGAAGCACGGTGGCCGAACATTACGGAATACAGTTTCGATGGTCTCAGAGCCGGTTTTGCCACCGCTGATAGTGGATCCGTATCTACGCTGGTCGATAATGCACTCAGCCAGCCGAATGATTACTGGAACGGGGCGACGGTCTGGTATATCGGTGGCAAGGGCGGCTGGTTGGGCAAGACCAGTCTGATCAGTGACTTTGCCGGGGGAACGCTGACGCTGGCGAACACCGATTCAACCCGACAGGATCCGACCAACGGTTCCGAATATTATCTCTCAGGTATTCTGAATGAACTGGACGTGGAAAACGAGTGGTACATTGATGCGGGAAACAATGAAATCTACCTGTGGGCTCCCGGCGGCGGTGTCCCGGACCACATCGAAGTCAAAAGCCGTTTGGAAGGGATGATTCTGCAGAATGTAGCCTACATCCACGTGGAAGGCATTGATTTCCTCGCGGCCAATATCCAGTTGGAAAATGCTGACTACTGCATGATTGACGACATCAATGCCCGCTACATCTACGGATCCGACAAGTCGCTAAGTTATAGTGCCTCCAACCAGCGCGAAGGAGGCATTAATGTGGTTGGCGACCACAATACCATTCGGAACAGCGAGCTCTCCTATACGACCGGTTCGATGGTCCAGCTGAAAGGATCGGGCAATAAGGTCGTCAATAATCATATCCATCACACGACGATGCTGGGCAACTATGCTTCGGCCATCCAGATTGATACGGGCGATTCCCACCTGATCAGTCATAACACGATTCATGACGTGGGTCGGTGCGCCTTCTCCTCCACGAAGGAGGTCTACAAGTCCATCATTCAGCACAACAGAATCTATGACTACATGTGGCTGTCATCCGATGGGGCGGCCATCTATGTCTGGGGCATGGATATGGGCAATACCGAGTTTCGCTATAATATCATCTCGGATGGCCACGGGGTCCTCAATGGATGGGGGCATAAGGCAACGCATGGCATCTACATGGACAACGGGGTGAACAATGTCCTCATACACCACAACGTGATTTATGATGTGGGCGACTCCACTTCCTACTGCATAAAATTTAATCAGCCTGGAAATTATCGCGTGGCATACAACAACACCCTGGTGGACAGCACCGGCGGCAGCTTTGACACGGGCACCAACGGGTCCTTCGATCTCGATCTCTTTGGTTGCGTCTTAAACAACAATATTCTCACCGAATCAGTCACTCAGCATGCGGAGCTGTTGTTCGAAGACAACATAACTTCTGATGTCGGCTTGAACCTGAATGGCGACTATAGCCTGCAGGCCGGTTCGACAGCGATTGACTATGGAGCGGACGAGCCGTCAATCTCAGATAATTATCTGACCAGCGGGTTGGGCTACGAAGGGGACGCTCCGGATGCGGGGGCCTACGAATTCGGTGCTGCTGCCTGGACCGCCGGACACGATTTTATCAATCTGCCGACACCTGATTTTACGCCGAGAACGTCCCAATACATGAATCTTTTATTGGGATCCGGCTTCGATGTGCTGGATGACTGGGTCCCTGCGGGCAGCCCCTCCATCGGGAATTTTGACTTGAGTAAGAGTGGATTGAATAGAGGCTTTAGAAAGTGGCTTCAGCTGAATGGCAGCACCGGTGAGGGGGTGGAGCAGATCGTGACCGGGCTCAAACCCAATACCGAGTATCGCTTATCCGGCTGGGTATTCTGTGATGCAGGTGAGGAGATCAAATTCGGCGTCAGGAATTATGGGGACGTCGAGATGAGCCAAACCGCAGTGAATACGGCGTATGATGCGCGCAGGGACCTCTTTTTCACGACCGGGGCGTCGGATACGCAAGCTGCGATCTTCATCACCAAGACGAGCACCGGCTCCGGGAATGTGTATGCGGATGATTTCGGTCTTGTGGAGCAAATCTACGAGCCGCTGCCTCCGGAGGTAGAGGAGGAGATTCTCTTCGACGATTTCAATAACGGCAATTACCGCCATGTTAACAGCTATCCTGGCGGGTCGACGGCCAACTTCTGGGGTTCCCGGAGTCAGTATTCGGAAGACACCCCGGGCAGCCGGCTGGTCCAAACCATCGACAGCTCCGGCGAAAATTATAACTCCGGCAATTCGGTTTCATCCGCCTTTTCGACGAATTTCAGCTTTTTCGATCAGACCATGAGACTGAAGGTGCGCGGGATTAGTTTTGACGGAACGACGGGCACGGGGACCGACCTTGCCGATACCCAAATGACGCAATGGTTTACCTTCCTGGGCGATCACACCGTCGCTCCCAATGCTCAGGATTCGCTTTGGGCCGATGTTCGTGCCGATGGACGGGTGCGCCTGAAAGCGCGTATCAACGGTGCCTATCTCGATGCCGGCGCCGGCAATGCTTTCGCCGAAATCAGTGTGGCCAATATGACCGGCTTTGACCTCACACTGGAGCCCGGCACAACGGGTACGGACTACGACCTGAAGGTTTACGGTGTTTCAACCAACCAGGCGAGCGGCAATATTTCGGGTCTCGTAAAGGCCGATTGGGGAGCCGGCAACGGCGGCACTAAGCTGGGTCTTTGGGCGCAGGAACAGGACGGCATACAGCCTGGCGCGGGTGAATCCATTATGGTTTCCAGGGTAGGCTCATACGAAATCGTTTCTGTGACATATCACCCTTGGGCTGCATTCGCTGCGGACTATGGCCTGAGCGGCAACCCGGTTGCAGACTTTGACAATGACGGCCTGCTGGACTACGGCGAATATGTGTTTGGCGGTAATCCGACCAATGGTGCGGATGTGGGTACACAACCCGTATTCGATGGCGCAACCGGGAATTACATCTTCTCGCTCATCGGCGATGACACGGTAGTCGCCTATGTGGTCTCCACGACCAACCTGATCGACGGAGCTTGGGCAACCAATGATACCGTCAATGTGTTGGTTAATGACGGGGTGCTGGACACCTATACCAATAACGTGGGTACCTCCGAGGATCAGCTATTTATAAAACTGGAAATCAAGGCACCCTAGAGCAAGGGTTGGCGAGGGGCGATGCTCGCCTTTTTTTTGCGTGCTTTTGGGATGGGATGAACGATTCAAGGTTTGACATTTAGAAGAAGGTAAATATTGTTACTACTATGAACTTAAAATATAGACGTTGGATGGTGTTGGGGCTAGTTGTGGCAGGATTGGGCACGATGGGCTGTTCGTACTCAGTGGCTTCATCGGAGGAGCGACCGAATGTTCTCTTCTTTATTGTAGATGATATTGATGCGCATTTGATGAATTTTAATCCCAAGAGCGATGGGCAGAATTTAACGCCTACTCTTGATCGGCTGGTCGCGGAAGGAACCGTTTTTACGCGGCAGCAGATTCCTTCGTCGGTTTGCACCCCCAGTCGCTTCAGCTGCCTTACAGGGCTGTATGCCAACCGTTCAAATGTGTCGCGCAGTAATCAGCTCTGCAAGGATGCCGGCATGTCGCTGGTGTCTTGGACGGCAATGATTGATGCACAGACGCCAACCTTGCCGAGACTGCTGCAGAAGACGGGTTATTTTACGGGGATGTCGGGGAAGTGTCATTTCGCCTGGTTTAAAGGGTTGCGCACGCCGGAAGGGGATTCCATCTATGATCCGGCGGTGCAGAAGATCATGCAGGCTAATTATGAGCTGAGTGTCCGCCAAGTGAAGCAGTTTGGTTTTGATCGAGTGGAGAGTTTTTATGTATACGGTCAGGTGCATGACAATCCAGTGAAAGAGCTGCGGCAACATAATATGGACTGGATTACGGAAGGCGGGCTGACGTTTCTGGATGAGGCGGCTCAATTGGATAAACCGTTCTATCTCTATTTTTCAACTACGCTACCGCACACGCCCCACGAAGATGAGGATTCTTGGAATGCCGATCCGCGTGTGACGCCGCTGGGTATGCTCGACGAGCCGTGCCGGATCTTACCGGAACGCAGCACCATTCCAGAGCGGCTGAAAAAGGCTGGCATTCCGTTTACATCTCGCCGGGCAATGATGGTTGCGGTGGATGATGCTCTCAAGGTGTTGATCGAAAAGCTCGAGGCGAACGGACAACTCGATAATACGGTTATCTTCTTTTTTAATGATAACGGGCAGGAGGGTAAAGGCACGGTGTATGAAGGGGGGATTACCAGCCCGAGTGTGATCTGGAAAAAGGGTGGATTTAAGGTGGGGAGCACCAGTGATGAACTGGTTTCCAATATTGATTTCGCGCCTACGATCGCGGATTGGGCCGGTGCAGCGTATGGTGAAGATACGTTTGACGGGATCAGCCTCGTGCCGCTTTTGGACGGAAAAGTGAAGCAACTTCGTGACTCTGCGTATGCGGAAATGGGATTCACGCGGGCCGTTCGCAAAGGCGACTGGAAATATATTGCCTATCGAATGCCTTCCAACGCACGGGACCTCTCTACGCTCTATTATAAAGTGCCCGGTGATAAGACCTATGGGGAGCGTCCTACGTTCGGTCATATGGCCATCCGAGCCAATAATCCGAGCAATGGTAAGGATTTGTATGGCATGCGGGTTCATGCGGAGAAGCGGTGGGCGGCCTATTGGGATGCGGACCAGCTCTATTACTTGCCAAAGGATCCGAATGAGCAGAAAAATTTGGCGAGCGACCCTCAATTTGCGAAAAAGCTGGCGGAAATGAAAGAGGAGCTACGCGGGCATTGTGCTGATATTCCTGGTGAGTTCGGAGAATTTAAACAACAATAAGCTAGGACGAAAATCTCGATATGGAAGCATCAAAACTAGCGAGTTGGAGGAATCCAGAACACCCGATTACAGAGCGAGTGAGCGACCTGATCAGCCGTCTGACATTGGATGAAAAAATCGGGATGCTGATGATGCAGAGCCCGGCGATTGAGCGGCTGGATATTCCGGCGTATGATTGGTGGAGTGAGGCGCTTCATGGGGTGGCACGCAATGGTATTGCTACTGTTTTTCCGCAAGCCATCGGCCTGGGTGCCACATGGAATCCGGAACTGATGGAGTGCATTGCGGATGTTATTTCAACGGAAGCGCGTGCCAAACATCATCAGGCCGCACATGAGAACAACGGGGCAACGGAACGGTATCAGGGGCTGACGCTATGGTCCCCGAATGTCAATCTATTCCGCGATCCGCGCTGGGGACGGGGGCAGGAGTGTTATGGCGAGGATGTTTGCTTAACGGTTCAGCTGGGTTCGGCGTTTGTTCGGGGTATTCAAGGGGATGATCCGACGCACCTGAAAGCGGTTGCCACCCCGAAACATTTCGCGGTTCACAGTGGTCCAGAGAGCAATCGTTTCCGTTTTGATGCAGTGGTATCGGCTCGTGATATGTGGGAAGAGGAGTTGAGTGTGTTTGAGTGGGTGGTGCGCGACAGCCACCCTGCGGGAATCATGACAGCCTACAATGCGATCAATGGAACGGCCTGCTGTGCAAATCGCTGGTTGCTCACCGATCTGCTGCGCGATACGTGGGGGTTTGATGGAGCCATTGTCGGGGATGTGGATAATGTAGCGAATTTGGCGGACCATATGAAGGTGGCTGCCGACCATGCGGAAGGAAGCGCCCAAGCGATTCGGGCCGGACAGGATTTATGCAGTGGGTGGTCGTTTGAACAGCTCGGAAAAGCGGTCACGCGCGGGCTAGTCAGCGAAGGGGAGCTGGATGAAACGCTAAGGCGTAATCTCGCGGTGCGTTTTCGGTTGGGACAGTTTGATCCGCCGGAGATGGGGGTATATAGCACTATTCCCGCCGCTGCCGCCGCGACACCGGAACATGACCGGCTCGCGCTTGAAGCAGCCCGACAGTCGATTGTATTGATGAAAAATGACGGAGCCCTTCCGTTGAACGTGAAGAAGCTCGGGAAGGTGGCGGTGCTAGGGCCGACGGCTGACAATCGCGCCGCGTTGCTGGGTAACTATTTTGGGATTCCTGATAAGCCGGTCAACCTGTTGGAGGGGATCAAACGAACGTTTGAACCCGCTGGCGTTGAGGTGTGTCATTTTCGCGGGGTGCCACTGGTTGAAGGGTTGGAGAAAATCGGGCAGCCTTTTGATGCGGCGAGCTGTGTCTCGGTTGATTTGCAGGGCATTGAACCAGGGTTGATGGCTGAGGTTTTTGAAAATACGGTGTTCGAGGGAGAGCCGGTTCGTGCTGCGTGTGGGCTGGATCTGTTTTGGAATATCTATCAGCCACTGCCGCCGATTCCTGCGGATGAAGCATCGATCCGCTGGAGCGGATATATTCATCCGCCAGCGTCGGGGCTATACACGTTTACGATTGAGCGTATCGGCGGGTTTCGGTTGAAGGTTGGAGAGAACGTGCTGCTGGATGAGTTGTTTGATGAAGGGGTCAGTGAGCGCCGCGCGCGGACGGTGTCGGTGGAGCTGACGGCTGCCGAAGCGGTATCGGTGGTGATCGAATATCGTCAGACCTGCGGAGAGGGTTTGATCACGATGTGGTGGCAGACACCGCTCGATCCAGAAGACTCGCTGCCAGCGGCCTTGCATGCAGCGGCGGATGCGGACCATATTATTTTGAGTCTGGGCTTAACCCCGGAGGTGGAAGGCGAAGAGATGCCGGTTAATTTTGAGGGCTTCTCCGCGGGGGATCGGACAACGATCCAGCTGCCTGCTTCGCAGCGTGAGCTGCTCGATGAGGTTACCAAACTGCGGAAGCCGTTTACGGTGGTGCTGACAACTGGCAGTGCGGTTGCGTTTGATACACAGGCTCCCAATGCCATTTTATGCGCCTGGTATTATGGACAGCGGGGTGGCGATGCGTTGGCGGAAATTTTGACGGGAGAGGTGAATCCATCCGGGCGACTCCCGGTCACATTTTATGGGGACGATAGCGATCTGCCTCCCTTTGAGGATTATTCGATGGCGGGTCGTTCCTATAAATATTTTCAGGGGCAGCCGTTATTTGCGTTTGGGCATGGCCTGAGTTACACACACTTTGAATATGGTGAGCCTCGTGTGGAGGGTACTATGCTTCTCGTGTCCATCACGAATGCGGGTGGGTGCGATGGTGCGGAGGTGGTGCAGGTGTATGCCCGCGATTTGCAAGCGGGCGTGGAACGGCCGCAGCGCCAGTTGATCGGTTTCTTGCGGCAGGAGATTTCGGCGGGTCAAACGGTAGAGGTGTCGGTGCCATTGGAGATGCGATTATTGCGCCGCCGCGATGAGAAAGCCGATGCGTTTGTATATGATCAGACGGAATGGATGCTTGAGGTGGGTTCGTCGTCCGATCATCCTCGCAGCTCGACCGTGTTGGGGGTTACCGAGTGTTCCGCATACAACACGGAGAGGGGGGGGTGAACCCGCTTAAATCGCAGGATTGGAATGGAGATGATGATGGTGAGACATGAACAATCAAATTTTTTTAATAATCACTTCAAGTGTAATTATGGGTGGCAGTGCATCGTTCTTTAATCGGTATAAAAAACAATGATAATAGGATGAATAACAAACAAATCACGGTCTTTTTGGGAGCTATTTTACTGGTCGGCAGTCTGTTCGCGGAGGTCTTTCCAAGCAAGGAAGGCTTCGATCGTTATGGTGGCTATCTGGCACTGAAGGGAACGGCCACTGGGCGGTTTCATGTGGATACTCTCGATGGCCGACATTTCCTTATTACACCTGACGGTCACGGCTTTATTTCGATTGGCGTTACGCATACTGGTGGAATGGCGAATCCGGGAGATTCGGGGTGCGACTGTTTTTATGAGAAATTTGGTCGAGATTGGAGCAAGGCGAATGCAGACCTTGTAATGAATTTCCAGAAGTGGGGCTATAACAGCCTTGGGTATGGTGCGCATGCGAGTACACGAAAGTGGCTCCCATACTTCGCTAGTTCACATCCAAGCGGGAAAGTGAGCTCATGGCTTGGAAAGCGGGTAGAGTTTCCCGATGTGTTTAGCGATGCCTGGAAGCTCGAGGCGCGGAATGATCTAGAGCGCACGGCAAACATCTCCGATGACGATCCGAATCTGATAGGGATCTACTGGACAGATCTTCCCCTGTGGGATCTGAAACAAGCGAAACGCACCATTGGCAGAACGTGGGTGGATGCAATCCGAGAGTTGCCCGAGGAGGCGCCGGGACGCATCCGCTACGAACGTTTTCTTCGTGAGAACGGTGCAGCCGCTTCCGACGAAGGTTTTCTCGTGCTGATGGCCCGAGAAGTGTATTCCACTCTTGGATCGATCACTCGTGAATTGGCCCCGAATACCCTGATTTTTGGCGAGCGCTACGCGGGTTGGGCTTTGCCCTGGAGTGTGATTCAAGAGGCGCTGCCCTGGATTGATGTGGTTTCGGTGCAACCTTATCCGGCGACGTTTTCGGCAACAGACTACGAGCGTTTGTATCAGGAGACGGGCAAGCCTATTATGATTTGTGATCACAATATAAGCTTCAATACGCCTGCACACTCTAATGTCATGTGGGAAACGCTATCGGATGTCGACCGCGTTGGTGAGGCGTATGCACGCTATCTAGACGAAGGGTTTTCGACCGCTTATTTGATTGGCTATAACAAGTGTCAGTACATCGACCGGTTTGCGAGCGGGAAGCAGGAACTGAAGCAGGGGCTGCTACAAGTGGATGGCTCGCCTTACCCGCAATGGGTGGATTGGGTGCGGAAGATCAATTGGCACCTGCATGAACAATTTTTACACCACAAATAGATAAGAAAGTAGAGCCGTAGGATGAAAGGAATATCTATGAAAATAAAACAGATGGGCATCAGCCTGATACTGATTATGGGGGTTGTGCTAAACGGATTTTCGATTTCAAAACCGAATATTTTGCTGGTTCTTGCGGATGATCTCTCGCCGGAAAATTTGGGGGTTTATGGTGGAAGCATTCCAACCCCGCATCTGGATCGCTTGGCCGATAACGGGGTTTATTTGCAGCATGCTTGGGCCACGCCCATGTGCGGGCCGACGCGGGCGATGGTCTTGACCGGATGCGGTGCCCAGCGCACGGGCAACTGGCACAATGCACTGAATGTGCGACCGGATCAAAAAAATGCATACGATCTGGCGGGCAATCATCTGTTTATTTCCAAGGCGATGAAAGATGCCGGGTATGCGACGGCGGTGGCGGGTAAACCTCATATGATCGGATCAAATCCAATGAGCAACAAGGTTGGGTTTGAGCAGTACTGCCTTCACAACCTGTTTGTAAAGGATCTGCCGGCGGGATCTGAATTTGACGGAAAGCTGGAAACGGAAGCGAGTCTGCCGGGTTGGAATAATCCGGTGACGTCACGCTACTGGCACCCCTGTGTTGTGCAGAATGGCAAGCTGTTGGATACGACGGATCATGATTTTGGCGACGAAATGTTTGCCGATTTTCTGGTCGATTTTATTGCGGATAGTAATGCGGACGATCGTCCGGCATTCGGGCTATTTATGATGGCGCTACCGCACACGACGGCGGGAGCTGACGATCGTTCACAGCGTGATCGTGTTCCTTTTCCCACGACGCCTCTCTCGGGGCGTCCGGGAGAAAATTATAACGGTACTTGGGAGGAGTGCATTGAGTATATCGATACCCTGATGGGCAGCATCCAGAAACAACTGGAAGAGAAGGGGCTGGCCGAAAACACGATCATCATCTTCACCACCGATAACGGTGACCAGCATTCCGGAGCGAAGATGTCGGCCACTGAACCGGGCGCTCGAGTGCCGGTCATTATCGCGGGACCGGCGGAACACATTAAGGTCGAGGGCTCTTCAGACATCTTGTTCAGTCTGGCCGATCTACTGCCAACCTGTGTGGCTTGGGCTGGAGGGGAGGTTCCTTCCACAGACGTGATTGATGGAATCAATCAGGCGGATTTCCTCGCCGGTAAGGCGCCCGCTCCGCGAAAATGGCTCGACAGTTATTGCGGTACGGCTCGCCTCGTGCGTGATATGGATTGGTGTTTAGAGGCGGTCGATCCGTTTGAAGGATTTTCGGAAGGTCGGCTCTACCGCTATACGGAGGAGGGTGGTCGTCTACTGATTAAGGAAGAGGAGATGACGAAACCGTCAAAACAGGCGAAAGCACGCCTGATGGCTCACCTAGACCAACTACCTTATTTTGACCGATCGATGCCGCATATTGACGCTGCATTAATTCGTTATCTCTCCGCACCGCACCGACACAAGCAGGTATTTGTGAACGGTAAAATGTGGTATATGGAACTAGCGAAAGAGTTGCAGGAATAGCTGTTGCTACTCAACGACAGCTCAATTTAATGTGTAGCATTTTGGGGTGGGGCGCACAGGAGTACTGAGTTGCATTACTGTGCTGCGAATAATGTGGCGATTGATTACAGGTGCCTTGATGTCGCTCTTCCGGAATCAGCTATGATAGGGCTGGATGTGTTGTTTGGGGGTGGAACGCTGGTCATTCATCGTCGTTTCAAGATGTAGCATGTTCAGCGTGTTCTCGCTGTAATAATCATCCTCTTTAAAGCGGCGTTAGTTTTTTTGAGATTTTACAGTTTGACAATTATTTCTATTCGTGTAGTAAATATAGTTACTAATAAAATATGTTACGAAGGTTCTTTGGTTAGCATGTGGCTAATCAATACAGCGGGAGAAAAAAATGATAGTAGAAAAAAAAGCAGTCTTAACGTTTATGACGATATGTATGGTTGCCGGATGGGCACATGCCTCAATCGTTGCGACTCCAACCAGTTTGGATGTCAACTTTAACGATGCGTCGGATTATCCTAACAACGCCGTCTTTAGGGGCTTTGATGTTGCTGAACTTGTTCATGATGCGACTGGCGGCATTGCCGGCGACGGCGCCTTGGATATTACTGCCAACTCCCGCGGGCTGAACTGGAAACAAGCCCTGAGTGGGACGACGATAAACCAGACGGCTGTATTCACAAAGAATGATCTGACGGGGGCCAAAGGTAAGGCTGTATTCTTGATGATGGGATTTTCTACTGACGTAGACGGACATGTTACAAACCCCACACAGGGTGCAGGCAGTGCCGGTGCAGACGCTTTTCAGCTCCAGTTCTATCATGACCCACTCAATAGTAATATTTCTCTATCTCTGAAGTCCTTTAAAGACGGTGCTAACCTTAAGCAAAAACACTCAAACATGGCTTACACGGGGAGCAACATGCTGCAGGTTGATCTGTCGCTCGAACTAACCGCCGCGGATACGTTTACTTGGGGCGCAACGCTTACGGATCTGGGATCAGCTGGTGCGGGAAGCACCGAGGTGGCTAACTTTTCAGATTCTTTTGTTTTCGCCGACTTTGCGACTGCTCTAGCCGGGGACGGGGTTTATGCTGGTATGCGCTCTGCAAATCTCTCTGCTGGCTCGCTGAGTGGCCTCGACGAGTGGAGTGTTTCGTCGGTGATTCCGGAACCAGCTTCTGTGGGTCTCATTGGAGCTTTTGGGGGTAGCATTCTGTTCATCCGTCGTCGCTTCATGATGTAGTGCGCGTTGGATCGATTCTATAATGTAGAGAGAGCCGATACGTGAGTATCGGTTTTTTTTGGGGAGGGTTCCATAGCCGCATCTAGCTATTAGCGTTTCTAATCGTAGAATCTTATTCTTTTTGCGTACAGAAATCAGGTGCTGCATGGACAAGCTGAATGGAGTGGAATTTATCTTGTGTTGGCAATGTTATGAAATAAGCGAGTTATCAGTTGACAGGAATTTTATTTCGTGTAGTAAATATGGTTACTAATAAATTAAAGTACGTGAATACGTTGGTTGACACGTAACCAATTGAACATAAAGGGAGATAAAAAAATGAAAATGCAGAAGAAAATAGGGTTCATAGCACTTGCTGTGTGTGCTCTGACCGGATGGGTACAGGCATCGATTGATGCGACTTCCACGAGTTTGGATGTTAATTTTAACAGTACGAACGATTATCCCAACAACGCCGTCTTCAGGGGCTTCGATCTTGGTGCGCCCAATAATGATCTAGTCATTGATGAGACCGGCGGCATTGCCGGCGACGGCGCCCTGGATTTTACTGCAAATTCCCGTGGACTGAACTGGCGACAGGCGCTGGATGGAGATATTCTAAGCCAGTCGCTGGTATTCACAAAGAATGATCTGAAGGCGAGCAATGGTCAGTCTACAGTATTTATGATGGGTTTTTCTACTGACGTAGACGGACATGTTACAAACCCCACTGAAGGTGGAGGCAGTGCCGATGCAGACGCTTTTCAGTTGTCGTTATATCATGCCAATGCGAGTGACACCTATTCGCTGACTTTAAGGGAGTTTACCAACGGTGTTAACGGTGCCCAGTCCTTCTCGAACTTCGATGCTACGGGGACCAACATGCTGCAGTTTGATTTGACGCTCGAACTAACCGCCTCGAATACGTTTGATTGGGGCTATACGCTTACGGATCTGGGAGCAGATGGTTCGGGAAGCACCGTGGTGGCTAGCGATACAAAGTCTTTTACTTCCGCCCAATTTGCGGCTGCTCTATCCACGAACGGGGTTTATGCCGGTATGCGCTCTGCCAATCAGACTGGCGGCGTCCTGAGTGGCCTCGACCAGTGGACGGTTGTTTCTTCAAACTCGGTACCGCCGGAACCGACAGCACCGGGATTAGAAGAGTCTATTCTGCTCACCGACTTTGACAATGGCCATTACAGAGATGTAAACAGCTTTAGCTTCGGGGATACCTTCAACTTCTGGAGCAACCAGGATTTGTATTCGGAAAGCAACAGCGCGCTGGTTGCAACCATCGACAGTTCGGCCAGTAACTTTAAAGCCGCCAACAGTACTTCAACCCCGGATGGCGGTTATTCGACGGCTTTCAACTTTTTCGACAAACGCATGAAGTTGAAGGTTCGCGGGATCAGTTTTGACGGAACGACGGGCACGGGTGCTGATCTTCCGGACAACAAAATGCAGCAAATTTTCAGCTTCATGGGCGATAACACCGTTCCTGCCCAGGCCGAAGACTCAATTTTTGCCGAGGTTAATGGCTCTGGACGAGTACGTTTGAAAGTGCGGATCGACAGTTCCTATCTCGACCCGGGCGCCGGCAACGCCTTAGCTGAAGTCACCGTGGCCAATGTTACCGGTTTTGACCTTTCGCTGGAGCCCGCTGATACGGGCACGGATTACACGCTGATCGCTTACGGTGATATAACAAACTCAACCAGCGGAAATCTGTCGGCTTTGACGAAAAATTCATGGGGAACCGGCGACGGCGCCACTAAGTTGGGGCTTTGGGCGCAGGAACAGGACAATGCAAAGCCTCCCGTGGGTGAAACCATCATGGTTTCCACGGTGGGTTCGTACGAAATTGTTACTCTGGTAGACGCGCTCGAGGAAACCCTGATCGAGTATGGTTTTGATCAGACCAATGCAACGCCCGACTATGTTGCGGCGAACATTAACAGCTATGATTTCACGGGTGGTGTCGTGAGCACGAGTAACGCATCTGCAACGCCTATCGATGGTGTTCCGGTAATACTATATTCCGGAACCGACGGCACGCTGAGCTTTGAGGTGCAGCCCTCTGTCACGAATAAGGTGGACTATACTTCATTGAGCTTTCAGGCGCGTATGTTTACCCAGTCAGGCAACATCGTGAGGAAACTGGAAATCACTTCGAGTGCGACCGGATCCACTGTGCTGCATAC
>MDTB01231402.1_pt1 | contig 17911 bp, 15 predicted proteins | sample 811161 | NCBI WGS metagenome assembly MDTB01 (sample SAMN05326650, study PRJNA326480) | marine metagenome | isolation source: seawater | place: Mediterranean Sea | collected 2009
ATACTATAATTTGGAGATAATTGGGGGCGTGGTAAAGTCTGGAGTTTACGCCTGCCTGTCACGCAGGAGGTCGCGGGTTCGAATCCCGTCGTCCCCGCCATAAGGCCAGATAGCTCAGTCGGTAGAGCACTTGTCTGAAAAACAAGGGGTCGGCAGTTCGATTCTGCCTCTGGCCACTGAGTTTTTTTCTTGTTGTTATAAAACTGGGACAGAAACCGGGACGGACTCATTAAAAGCTTCTTATTTTTTGTTGATAATTTTTTTTAATTTAATAGCTTGTATTAACATTTTAAAACCGTCTTTTAATGGAGATACTGTTGAAACTGTTTCTATTCCAAAATCAGTAAGAGGTATTTCCAAAATTTTCATTTTAGATTTGTTAAACCTAATAACAATTTCTGTAGAAACAAAAAATTCATTTGAAATGATTTTATCTATTTTTTCTAAAGACGCTTTTTTTAATATGAAAGTACCTTGAGTATCTTTAAAGCTTGTCTTAAATAAAAATTTTAAAATTAAGTTAAAAAAATTAGAATACAGTTCCCTAGAAATTTTCCTTTTTACTTTAGCATCTTTATGAGATTTTGAACCAATAAACAAATCATAATCATGAAATAAATTATTTTTAAAAACATATTCCAAATCTGAAAATTTAAAACTAAAATCAGCTGGGCAAAACCAAATCCAATCATGTTTTATATGTTTAAACCCTTCTTTAATTGCATTGCCTAGGCCTTTTTTTGAAGTGATTAGTCTTATATCATGTTTTAATTTATATTTTTCAACTAATTGTTCCGCTACTTTATATGAGTTATCAGTTGAATCATTTTCTATTATTACAATTTGCAAATTTGTTAATTTAAGATAACTTAGAATTTGATCAACTGTGTATTTTATATTCTCTTCCTTATTATGTAGTGGAATTAAAATTGTCAATGATATAGAGCTATCAAATTCTAAAAAAGAATTAACATTTGACATAATTTTAAGATAGCTGTTTTGTGATTTTATTATTATTTACTAATGTTTATTATGTAATGGCCAATAACAAAGTTGCTTTTTTGTCTAATCATTTTTCTGGATACAATGTTTTAAAGCTTATTGAAAGTAATATTGATTTGCTTTTAATACAACCTACATCTAAACAGACTAAGAACACTTCTGGTTTTGTAGATTTTGATACAAATGAGTTTCAAAATAAAGAAAAGTACTTTATACGCTCTTATAACCTTTCTGATGATATAAACGAATTTGAACAGTTAAAAGTTGATGTTCTATTAGTAGCTGGATATCAGAGACTTGTTCCTAAAGAAATTTTAGAGAATTGTCGATTAGGAGCTTTTGGATTTCATGGTTCATCAAATAAACTTCCTAAAGGGAGGGGGCGTTCTCCAATTAATTGGGAAATAATTAATGGGAAAAAAAATTTTATTATACATATGTTCGAACTTACAGAGAATGCAGATGAAGGAGGTATTTTGGATCATAGAGAATTCAAAATAGAACCATCAGACAATGTTAAAACTGTATATCACAAAGTAGCATTCTTTATTGCAGAGATGATTTTAGATCAATTACCTAAAATATTAGAAAACAAACATTCTTCTTCTTTGCAAAAAGGGAATGCGACTTATTTTAAGAAGAGAACAAAAGAAGACAGCCTTATAGATTTTAATAAAACAACTTATGAAATATATAATTTTGTAAGAGCGCTGGCGGATCCTTATCCTAATGCATTTTTCTACTTTAACGAAAACAAGATAATTGTTAAAAGAGCCTACCCATTTTTAGATCAAAGTGTTTTTTTCAAAAATAGCAAAAAAGCAGGTGATTTAATTCAAATTTTGTCAAATAATGAATACTTATTCAAAACTAATGACGGTTCAATTATATTGGAGGCATGATGAGTGACTTTTCTTATAATTCTTATGAAAAAACAATTAAAAATTACTTTAATAATAATTATAAAATTGGAGGCTTTAAGAAATTAGAAAATAGTTTAGATGAAAATTTTTTAATACTTAGACACGATATTGATTTTGACATATCTAAAGCAAAAGAATTTGCAATATTTGAAAATGAGATTGGAACTGATTCGACATATTTTTTTAGATTAAATTGTAAATTTTATAATTTACTTTCTCCCAACACATTAAATATTATTAATGAAATATATAATCTTGGACACGAAATTGGAATACACCTTGAGCTTAACGTACTTGAAAAATACAATTTTGAAAAGATAATTTATGAACTAATTGAAATTTTAGATAAAAATTTGAATATAAATATTCACAGCTATTCATTGCATGAGCCCAGCAGAATGGAACAAAAATTTTCACATAAAGATATATGTAATATGTTTGGCTTTACTATTGGCAGTTACGAGGATAGATTTTTTCGTGATATAAAATATTTATCTGATAGTGGAGGACGGTGGAGAGAAGGCCATTTTAATGAATGGATAAACAAAGAAGAAAAATTGCAAGTACTCACACATCCAATATGGTGGTTTAAAGACCTTTCACAAGATAGTTACTAAAAATGAAAAGAGAAATAACAGGTTTAATACTTTATTATTTAGACCTATTGAATACGGACTAACTGAATATAACTTAGAAGAAAAACTAGATAATAAACAAGAATATAGATAAATAGAATAATGTAAACTAAGAAAATGTTAAAGGATAATAAAAAAATAGTTATCTTTGTTTATGATTTTCCGCACAAGAAATCTTTAACTGGTTTGCAAATTATAAAAAATTCTAGTTTTAACAATGTATTTGTTATCAGTAGCCCTTGGCAGAAATTAAATTTTAGGAGATCAAAAAACAGAATAGCTGTAATTGAAGATGAGATTTTAAATCCAACAGATATAGCAAAGAAATATGGATGGGAAACTTTTGTTGCACTTCATAATTCTGAAGAAGCCTTAAATTTTTATAATGAAATTAAACCTGATTATGGAATTATTCTAGGTGCGAGAATACTTTCGAAAGATGTTATAAATTCTTTTTCACAAGGAATTATTAATTTTCATCCAGGAATACTTCCCAATAATAGGGCTCTTGATACGATAAAATGGGCAATTTATCATAAAATTCCACAGGGAGTGACTGCGCATATGATAGATGAGAGAATAGATGTGGGTAAGAAGATATATGGTGAAACTATTGACGTAGATTTGGATGATACCATTTATGATTTGTCTTCAAAATTATTTTATCTTGAAATGAAACTTTTAAATAAAGTATTAAATCAAGATTTTAATTTTCCAAAACTAGAAAGTCTTGACAGTAAATATCCTGCACAAAAGGCTGTTAGCGACGAAATTGATAATAAGATTTTAGAAGATTATTCTGAATATAAAAAAAATTATAAAAAAATAGTAAACAGCTTTGAAAAAGATTAAGAATAGTTCAAATTACACCTTACAGGTCTTAGATAAATTAGGGAGTTTTTGTGTTAATACAAAAAAAAAGATTTGAAAAAATCTATTTTCTAACAATTTTTTTATATATATTAATTCTGTATTTACGTAGCCCCCAAATTTTATTAGAAGGAAGATTCTTTGCTGAAGAAGGGTCCATATTTTGGAGTTTTTCACTAGCAAATTCTTTTTTAGATACTCTTTTATATACTCCAATCATTCAAGGGTATTTTGGACTTAATACAAATATCCAAATTTTATTATCAAATTTATTTCCATTGCAATATTCACCATTAGTTACAGTTTGGACTTCAATCTTTATCTCACTACTACCAAGTATTGCTTACTTCAATTTAACCAAGAGTTCTGAAACTGACCTACATAGACTTTTAGTAAGTATTTCTTTCTTGCTTTTACCCTCATTAAATTTTTTGGAGGTATTTGCTAATTCAATTAACTCTCAAACATACCTTGGGGTAACTTCATTTATAATTATCATAAAAGGCTTTAATAGAGATACAAATAAGTTACATAAACTAGAATTATTTATCCTGTTCCTTAGTTTTTTTTCAGGATATTATTCCTTGATTCTTTTACCTGTTTTGTTTGCTAGGTTATTAATTGAAAAAAATAAAAAAATTATTTTACCAATTATTTTCGGATTTATTTCTGGCATCATTAATCTAAATGTACTATTTTATGCATTAAACAATAAAGCTCTGTACGAAGGAAAGCTTGATAGCAATACTGATTTAAATTATTTTTTAAGTATTTTTAAGAAAAGCTTGGTTCTTAATTTATTTACTGAAAAATATTTTACTAATCAAACTTTAGGAAACATTTTACTTTTTCTATTCTTAGTTTTAACTATCTACATATTCATGAGTTATAGTGTAAAAAACAAGATTGAGTTTTTCTATATTTATTTAGCCTTGGTCTTGGAGGTCATTTTAATATTTATTGGCCAAGCTGGGGAAACATATGACCAACGATATGCTGTAGTAGTCCCAACAATCGTATCTTTTATATTGATTAATTTTTTAAAAAGCTACAAGTTAGAAAAATATTTTTTAATATTTTTGATATTTATTGGTTGTTTGAATTTTAATTTTCAAAGAGCAGATTATTTTATTGATTGTAAGGAATTTTGCATTTCATGGCAAGATCAGATTAGTAGTATAGATAACAATCCTATAATTGTTCATTGGCCGCTTGGAGAAGGAGAGCCTTATTGGTATACAAACTTTAAGGATCCAAAACCAAATCCAGCACCATTTCAGATTGAAATATTGGGAGATGGTTATCTTCAGTTTTATGAGGTTACTTTAGTTGATATATTTAATTCAAATTTTAATTAGTGCAAGTCCATTTTATTATTAAGCAACTTTAATAAATTGAACCAGAAAAATGATTTGTTAAAAAACTATTTTTTTATCCAAAATTTATATTATTACTTATTGATAATGTTGAGCTAGATGGATACTAATAACTTCACCATTTACAAAAATTAGAAATCTATATATATCTCAAACAAGCAAACAGTATTAAAGTAACTTATATGTTAACAAAAGATAAAAGTCTAATTCCACTATCTGATCCATCAAGAGAGTTAAAATATATAGAGAATTATTTTCCATCAATTCAGAAAGAAATAAAGTCAGGTGTTTATATAGGTGGAAAAAATGTAGAACAATTAGAGAATAAGCTAGCAAAGTTTTTTGATATTAAATATGTAGCTTCTCTTAATTCAGGTACCGACGCCTTGGCTTGTGCAATTTACTCTTTAGACATAGGGAAGGGAGACGAAGTAATACTTCCTTCCTTTACTTTTTTTGCAACAGCTGAGGTAGTTATAAATTCTGGAGCAACCCCCGTTTTTGCTGATGTAGAGTTAGAAACTCAGTGCATGAGTTTAGATAAAATTAAGCCACTAGTCACAAATAAAACTAAGTGTATAATTCCCGTACATTTATATGGAAATAACTCTGATATAGAAAACATTAAAAATTTTTGTTCAAAAAAGAAAATATATTTAATAGAAGATTGCGCACAGTCTTTTGGGTCAGCAACAAAATCAAATAAAAAGCTAGGGACTTTTGGGAATGTTAATGCCTTTTCAACCTATCCAAGTAAGACTTTAGGGGGAATTGGAGATGGAGGTTTTATAACTACAAATAATAAAAGCATCTATCAAGCTATAAATAAATACAAAAATCATGGTCAAACAAAAACCTACGATCATGTAATTTCAGGGATAAATTCAAGAATGGATTCAGTTAATGCCTTTACTCTGTTAAAAAAATTAGAAATATTTAATCAAATTAAAGACACCAGAAATGATGTTGTGAAATTTTATAATAATATTTTTAATAATTTTAATGAAATACAATCTTTCAATAATGATAAAAAAACAATTTACAACTATTACACAATACAATTACCACCTTCTAAAAGAGGTTTTGTTCAAGAAGAATTAAGAAAAGATAATATTTTTACATCAATTTATTACAAAAAACCTCTACATAAACAAAAATCATTGGTTGATTATGGATTTAAATCTAAAGATTTAACAAATACTAATAAATTATCAAAGAGTGTCCTATCCTTGCCTTTGTATGCATTTATGACTAAAAAAGAGAAAAGCTATTTACAAAAGTCAATAAAGAAGGTTTTAAAAAAACATGACATTAACTAAATTTGCAATTATTGGATACGGATCAATGGGGTCGGTTCATCATAAGTCGATTTCCGAGATTGATAATATTATTCTTCATTCTGTTTTAGATACAGATAAAAAAAAATTAAAAAAAATAAATAATGATATAAGTGTATTTGATAAATTTAATGAATTTATTGATCACATAAAAAAAGAAAATGTAGATGGAGTTATTATTTCTTCTCCCAATCAATACCATTATGAGCAAGCAAAAGAATTAATTAATAATAATATACCTGTACTTATAGAAAAGCCTTTAACCGAGTCTATTGATAATTTAAATTCTTTACTTAAAAAAGCTGAAGAAAATAATACTGTTTTACGGTGCGGTTTAATAGAGATTTATAATCCCATAATAAGTGAACTAAAGAAAACAAAATTTAAAAATCTTAAATCAATACATATTACAAGACATTCACCAAGAGTATCTAATGATAGGAACTTAGGTGATGTAATTTTCGATCTTTTGCTTCATGATATTTCTCTACTATTCGACATCTTCAACCCAATAGATCTTGAAATAGTTGGGTTTAATAAGTTTGATTTAAATGGTGAAATAGAAACATTTGAAATTTTATTAAGTATAGATAATAAAACAAGTGTTTTTATAAGTACAAGTAGAGAATCTCAAGTTAAAAAAAGAAACATAGAAATAATTGATAAAGATACAATATATTTTATTGATTTAATTCAGAAGATTATCTATGTTACAAGAAAAGGAAGCCTAACAAGAGATAATAAGTCCTTCACAGAAAAAAATCAAAAATTCAAAATTGAACCTCTAGACAGACCTGAAACAGCAAAAATACAACTAAGAAAATTTCAAGAAAATATAGACTCAAATAAAATAGATAAAAAACACTTCGAGCTTATAAGAAAAAGCCACGATTTTATTTTTAAAATTGCCTAATTGTGAAAAAAATATATTTTAAAATATTAAAAAAAGTTTTTAAAAAAAATTTTTTTAGGATCTATCACTTAAATAAGGCAATTAAATTTAAAACTAAAAACTTTAAAGAAATTATAAAAATGAATAGAAATGATTGTTATGAATATTTTTTATTCCACTTTAATTTTAAATGTGAAAAGTTTGTCTATAACCACCGTTATTTTTTTAAAAATAATAAACGTGGATTTGGAGAAGATGCATTTCATTCAATGTGGAGATTTTTACTTTTAGAGTTTAAGCCATTAAACATTTTAGAAATAGGAGTTTACAGGGGTCAAGTAATATCCTTGTTAGCTTTAATTTCAAGAGAATTTAATCTAAAAAACAATATTTGGGGACTATCACCATTAACAAATGACTCAGATCAAGTTTCGAAATATGATGATTTAGATTACCAAATAGATATCGAAAATAATTTCAAAAAATTTAATCTAGGTAAGCCAAATCTATTTAAAGCACTTTCTACCGATGAAAAAGCTATTAGCTTTATTGAATCTAAAGTATGGAATTTAATTTATGTAGATGGAAGTCATGATTATGAAGTAGTTATTAGTGATGTAAATAATTCCATTAATAATTTATCTGAAAATGGAATTTTGGTTATAGATGATTCATCCTTACATACAGAATTTAATCTTAAAATTGAGGGAGTAGAAATATTTAAAGGTCACCCAGGCCCTTCAAAAGTATTAAATTCTTTAATGAAAGATGATAGAGTAGAATATTTGTTTGGTGTTGGTCATAACAATATATTTTTAAAAAAATAAAATATTTTATATTAAAATTATAAAAATGTTACTCATTCACTAAAGAATCCTCCATTATTTAGTGTTAGTTATGTAATTGAGCCAATTGCAAATAAGCTATACTTAATCAAAAATTAGTTATAGTAAATAAGCTCAAATGGTTAGCCTTTACCTATATTGATATACAAAAATTCTACTAAGTCGATTGCTAAAATAAATACATATGAATCAAGTCAAAAAAAATTACATTTTAATTTTTTTAATAATATTGGTCGTAACTTTAATTCTCTTCTTATTTTTTAATTTATTGGATCAAAAAAATAATTTAGAAATTAATAAATTAGAAGAAAATATGTGTAAATATCACCATTTATCATTACTCAAAGAAAATTTTTCAGACACTTCAGTAGTTTTAGATATTCAATATAAAAGTAAAGGACTCTCCTTTTTTCCAGATTTAAAAAACATACTATGTGTCGGGAAAGTAATAGATTATGAGATTAATTTTTTTGAGGAGGTTGACAATTTAACTTATGTCAAACTTAATTTATATGTATTTACTCATGAAAAAATAGTTAACTTATTAAAAATATTCTTATTGATATTTGTAGTTTATTTTCCGAAACTTCCATTAATCAATGACTCTTTTACCAAAAATAATAAAATCGTCATTCTTGTATTTTTTTTATTTTTAATAAACCTAATTTTTAATCTCAATTTTTCCGTTGTTAATTTAATTATCGACATAATTTTTTACTCAATTCTGACAGTATTTTTTGGATCTGACAGTAAAAGATTTGATTTAGTAAACAAAAAACACAATATTTCCATAGATAGCCTTAGGGCTGTTGCAGTATTAGTAGTAATTTTTAATCACTTTGGATTTAAGTCTTTTGCAAGTGGTTATTTAGGTGTAGATTTATTTTTTGTTATATCTGGATATGTAATTACTAAAAAATATATACAAATTAATAATAATTCTGCTTTAAGCTTTTACGGAGATTTTGTCTTTTTTAGGTTAAAAAGAATTATTCCTAATCTAATATTTTTCATTACAATCACTTCAATTTTTGTATACCTTTTAGATTACAACTATAAAAACACACTTATCGGTGCACTTTTTTCTATATTTGCCATTTCAAATATTTACTTTTACATAAATTCACTTGATTATTTTTCAATAGATTCTTCTTTGAATTCCTTTACCCACACCTGGTCACTTGGAGTCGAAGAACAATTTTATTTAATTTTCCCTTTTCTAATTTATGCATTTGTAACAAATAAAATAAAAAAATCTTATTTTTTAATTCCTACTCTTTTATCAGTATTTTTGTTTTATTCAAGTGCCACTACAAGTCCAAGTGCTACTTATTACTTAATACAATATAGATTTTGGCAAATAGCAGTAGGTTGCCTTTTAATAATATATCGTCATGAATTAAAAAAATTAGCAAATCTAATACCTGTAAATGCTTTTTTAATACCATTAATAATAGTTTTTACAATAAATACACCATATTCACGAAATTTAACATTGATATCAACCCTATTATTTGCCTTAATTATTCTAAGTATTGGAAACTCTGACCAAAAAAGTAGAATTCTAGAATCACCAAAATTAGCAACAATAGGTGTGTTGTCATATTCCCTATATTTATGGCATTGGCCAGTAATTAGTTTATCTAAATGGACAAATTTTAAATTTATGACTTTTGAACTTCAGATGTTATTAATAATTACTCTTTCGCTACTTTCTTTTAAATTCATAGAACAACCTTTTAGAGACATATCACTTGATAAGAGAAAAAAATATTTATTAATGCTATTTTTAACTACATTTTTGGTTTCGGTGTCTGTTTTTTCAATTACTCAATTTACAGATAGAGACAATACATTATCTGGAAACAATCCATATGTATTCGAGAAAAAAGATTACAAAAATATAGTAAATGAAATAGATTGCTATCACCCGAACGACATAGATAATGCTTTCGAGTCATGTATGGTTTATAAAAATGAAAAAGTGAATGTTTACCTGATTGGAGACAGTCATTCAACAAACCATTTTATTAGCTTAGAGCAAAACTTTAGTAATCAAGAAAATTATAACTTTAACCACTTAGTTGAGTGGGGGTTTATTAGAGATATACAAGGGATTAAAGGTTGTGCACCAAGTCAAAAATGCATTGAAAATAGTTTTAAAAAGCACTTAGATTTTTTTAGAGAAAACTTAGAGAAAAATGATATTGTAATTTTTTCTTTTTCAAGAGATTGGTTCAAAATAGATGGAGATTTACCCAGAAAAAATATAAATTCAAAGTTAACAAATTTTGAAAATAATTTTTCTAACTTAATTCAAACTATTAAAAATACTAACGCAAAAATCATCCTTTTAGATGACATACCTAAAACATGTAGCTCAAATGTAAATTTTTATAACGACATTATTGTAAAAGGCAATATAGATTCCTGTACAGTGTCAGAGACTGTATCCATAAATGATAGAAAAGAATTAACAGATTTATATTTTAAATTTTTAGATGAAAACACAATTTACCTAGACCCTCACAAAGACTTCTGTAATGACGGCTTGTGTTCAATAATTGACTTACAAACAAATGAAATAATATTTTCAGATCTTTCACCACATATATCCAAAAATGGACAAAAAATCATGGATGAATTTTGGAAAAAAAACTTTGACAAATTAACTAAATGAAAAGATATGATTTAACCTTATCAAAGTTAGTATTTGTTTTGATTAGCTTATCAAGCATCTATATCTTAATTTACAATATATTGCACTTTAACCCTATTTTAGGATACGATGCAGAAGCACATTATAGCTATGTAGACTACTTGTCTAGGTATCTACCAAATGATATAAAACTACCAAGTAAAAATGATACACGAGAATTTTTTAACCCACCTTTGGGATATGTTGTACCAGCTATAGCACAAGTTTTATGCAGGAATATAATTGAGTCAAACAACTTTTTACTTGATTGCCAACCGATTTATGGAAAGGCAACCCAAATTTTTCAATCATTATTATATATTGCGACAATAATGATTAATTTGTATACATTGAAATTATTTAATAAATCAAATACATTTTTAAATACGGGGTATTTGATATTGATTTCACTTTTTGCTGTAAATTATAAAACTTTATCAATGATAAGGGGTGAGCCTTATATTTTATTCTTTTTAAGTTTATTTTTACTTGTAATATTTAAAGCTGAAAAAAATCATTTTCATTTCAATTTTAAATTTATTTTTTCAGCCGGGGTTATCATTGCCTGCATTGCTTTAAGCAGACAATGGGGTTTTTTTCTATTTATTCCGCTGATATATTTATTATTTTTTCAAAAACCAAAGAAACAATATTTTTTATTCTGGTTATATAGCTCTTTTTTGGGTGCTTTATTTTCTAGTTGGTTTTATATTGGGCTATATCGAAAATATGGTTCATTTACAGCTTTTAATATGCAATCCGAGAGTTTTTCATTCGCAAATCAAACACGTCAATTTTACATCCCAAGCTTTAATAATTTTCAATATTTGTTTACTAAACCAATAAGGCCTAATTTAGATAATCAGTTTTTTTCAATATTATATTCAGATGTTTGGGGCGATTATTGGGGATATTTTGTTTTCACATCTAGGTTTATCGATATTGGCAGAAATCAAGAATTAATCGGAGATTATTTAGCAAGGGTTAATTTAGTTTCTTTTTTTACTTCAATGTTAATAATATCTTTTTGTTTTATTGTTTTTCAAAAATATAAATCAAATTTTATAATAAAATATTTAAATTATTCAATAATATTTAGCTTGTTAGGATATCTTCTTTTCACAATTAATTACCCAACAACAAGTGGAGATACTATTAAAGCTACATATATTATTCAAGCATTTCATTTAATGGCTTTTATGGCTTCTATTTATTTTTATAATTTAAAGAAAACCAATCAAAGAATCTATAACTTATTATTATCAATTTTAGTAATTATTTATTTCCACAACTTTCAGTCTTATTTGTCCCACTATCCTTTTAATTTCCTTCCGTAATTTAAATTTAAAATATTTACTTGTATTAAATATCGTTAAATTGTTAATCTATCATTGAGTTGAATGAAAAAAATATTAATTACAGGTATCACAGGTCAGGACGGTTTATTCTTATCAAAAAATTTAATAGAAACCAATCCTAATACAAAAATTTTTGGGGTATCAAGAAAGACAACTAACAATGTGTTTAAAAAAAAATTACTAGATCTAGGTGTAACAAATTTAGATAATTTTAAAATCTATAATGTTGATTTACTTAATAAGATTAAAGTAAGAGAATTAATTAATACACTTCAACCAACATCAATATTTAACTTAAGTGGACCAAGTTCTGTATATGAGTCTTTAACTCGTCCCAATAAGACGTACCTTGAGATTACTATGATATTTGATAATTTAATAGAAGCTATGCTCGAAGAAAATATTATTGTTCCCTTTTTTCAAGCTTCTTCATCAGAAATGTATGGAAAAAATAATGCAGCGGTTTTGACAGAAGATTCAGAATTTGCTCCACAATCAGCATACGCTAAAGCAAAGTTAAAAAACCATAATAAAGTAATTGAACTTTCAAACCAATTTAATATTAAGTCTGGAATAATGTTCAATCATGAATCTGAATTTAGAACATCAAAATATTTATTCAAAAAAGTTATATTAGGAGCAAAAGAAATAAGTCAAAAAAAAACAAATAATCTCAAAATAGGAAGTCTAGAGTATGAACGAGACTGGACCTTTGCTGGAGATGTTTCTAAAGCAATGATCAAGATTATTAATTTTGGTACTGAAAGTTCTTACATCATAGGGCGAGGACAATCGCATTCTATAGAATATCTGATTTCATTAGTATTTAGCCATTTCAACTTAAACTGGAAAAAGTATGTTGAAGTTGACCCATCTTTATTGAGGGAAGGAGACCCTGAAAAAATTGCTTGCGACCCTTCAAGGTTAAATAAAGAGTTGAACTGGAAACCAGAGTGTACTTTTGAAAACCTTGTAGAGAGATGTGTTTTAAAATCGATGGAAAGTTAAATTAGAAATAGATATTATGAAAAATAAATTATTTTGTAATTTCAGAATCTAAATTAATATAAATATATTTTCAAACAACAGGGATAGAGTGTTTATTTTTCTTAATATTATCAAATTACCAAAGTTTATGTGTTTTTATATATAGTTTTAAAATATTAAATCCCGATTCAATAATTATTCTGACACTCATCTTTGATTTACCATTAGCCCTATCATTAAATGAAATAGGACACTCTAAAATTGAATTTTTGTTATTTATCACCAAACTTAAAATCTCAACCAAAAACGAATATCCGCTAGATTCAATATCTTTAAAATTAATTTCTTTTAAAATTTTTTGGTCATACACTCTAAATCCAGATGTTAAATCATTTACATCTGTTCTTAGTACGTACCTAGCAATTTTATTTGAGTATTTAGAAAGAATTCTTCTATGGTTTCTCCAACCAATTATTTCTCCACCTTTTACATATCTACTTCCAATTACCAGATCAGTTGTATCTTTGAGAAGCATTTGACTCAAATCCTCTATACGATGAGATAAGTCAGCATCCATTTGAATTATTTTTGTATAATTGTTTTTTAAAGCGTATTCAAAACCCTGTATCACTGCTTTTGCATAGCTTCTACTTTCTATCCTTCGAATCCCAAATAAATTATTATTAAATTGATTATGTTGCTGAACTAATTCAAAGGTTCCATCAGGAGAGCTGTCGTCAACGACTAATACATGTACTCCAATAGAAATAAGCTTATCGATTAAAATTATAATATTTTGACTTTCGTTGAATGTTGGAATGACAGCTATTGCTTTATTATTTAATTTAGTCATATATATCCTAAACATCATATTAGGGGACTTTTAGAGATGTTAAATAACCATACTCAACACTATTTTTATGAAACTAAATGTTTGATGGCTAAAATGTTAAATATGATTGATTGTAAATTTTATGTAATCCATAATTTAGAAGAGAGTAGATATAACAATATCATAGATCTTCTAGAAAAAAATAATATTCCAACTTCTAAAATTGAATTTATAAATCATCCAAACAAAAATGAACTTACATTTGAAATTAAACGAAAAGCTGTACAGAGAAATGCAAAAATTAAAGACGGCTGGATAAGCTGTAGCTATAAACATTATTTAGCAATAGAAAAAATAGCCCATGGTAACGAAGAATTTGGTGTAGTGATGGAAGATAATGTTGGAAGTTTTTATGAAAATGTTTATGAAAGATTAAGTAAATATTTAAAAGAACTTCCAACTGACTGGGATATAATATATGACTCAGTATGGGGTGATTATTCCCTTCTTAATGAAGAAATAGTAACTAGTGAAAAGCTGGTTTACAAAAAAAGTAATGAAGTTACAAAAAATATAAACGGAAAAATCATTTCTCACGGAGGAACAAGAGCAGCTCAATTTTATTTTGTTAATAAAGCTGGTGCAAGAAAACTATATGATAACTTTTTACCTTTCAACCATTCAGCAGATATGTGGATGAATGATGTACTAAGAAAAGCAAATATCAATTCATTTTGGTCTGAACCCTCGCTCGTAGTTTCAAAATTTAATAGCAAAACATCAACAAATTTAAATTTGATAGAAAATTTTTTCTATATATTTAAATCAAAATATCACAATTACCGATTAGGCATTTAGAAATATCAATTGGCAACCCTTTTAATTGTTGACTTTGTTGATATGAGTATAATTTATATAAAAAAACTAATAGATTGTAGATATAAAAGTTAAAAAGGATAAAAAGTTTTATACTTATTAACTAATATCTTAAGTAGCATTTCATGAATAATTTAAAAACTGTTTTAATAGATACAAAAATTCGAAAATTTTTTACTACAGCATTGTTCTTTGTTATTCTACTTGTCCATTTTACAAGTTTAAAAACCGGAATTGCTCACAACACATCGTCTAATATATTACCAGGAATCGCCATACACTATGGGCTAGGTTTGCCCTACATTGACTACAACGTTATGTACCCACCAGGTCTTTATCTGTTTTACTATATCATTGGTTTTTTTAAGATCAGTACTGCAATATTTTTCAAATATGTACATTTTGTTTTTGTAGCTATTTTTACTACTTTAAATTTGTACATTTTTGATAAATTAAAAATTCCAAGGATTTATTTTTTAATTTCTACACTTATTTTACTAAGTCCTGAAGTCATTTATTATGTTCTTCCGAATGATTTAATTGTCAGCACTTTTGTTTCAATGGCATTTGCATGTTTCTTATTTTTCAAAAATGATGCGAATAAATTTTTGTTTGCCAGCCTTTTTTTTATGCTTGCAGGTTTAACAAAGGATTATTATTTGACTTTACTTATAATTCCATATTTTTATTTGTTAAAAAAGTTTACTTTTAAGAATTTTGTTTACATAATATTTGGAAATTTAATTGGTTTAACTTTAGTTGTAATATATGTTGCTAATTTTAATTTAACAAACCATGTTTTAAACTTATATCGATTTAAATTTGAGTCTTACTTTATTCAGTATCTATGGTTTTTACCAATAATTTTTTTAATATTTTTAGCTCTTCTATTGACTGGAAAATTTGCCAAGCTTTCAAATTTAGTTAATGAAATTGAAGAGAATTTAGTTTTTATTTATTTATATATTGCACTGCTATTCGCTTTATATATGGGGTTTGAAATTTATGGGGAATATAAAATTTATGGACACCATGCGATACCATTTTCTTATGGGTTTTTTGTATTAGTATTTTTACTAACAAAAAAGGTAGTTAGAGAAGAATCATATAATATTTCTCTATTTTTTATTTTATTTTATTTTATTTTTAATTTATTTATTCTTACACCAAGAAGTTCAACGTTTGACTCTTATATGAACGAAGGATATCTTAAATTTGATTTATCTAATTTTACAAATAGTCCAATTCATAATTACCCATCAAACATTTCAGATTTATTAGATGAAAATCCTGATTACCGTTTATACGTAGCATTTGGATGGGGAGGGCCTGATTTTTATTTAGAAAAAATGATACAGCCTTATTCCAGACTATGGATAATGCAATATAGAATCATTCCTGATTTTGATTACGAAATATCTACTTTAAAAAATAAATTTATAGAAGACCCTCCAGAAGTTTTAGAGTACTGCGGTCTTTCAGACTACTGTCCTACTGATATGGATAATGACAGATTTGAAGAAAAATATATACCATATGGAGAGATAGTTACTAATTGTTATGAAGATTTAAAAAACAATTTTTACTTATTAACAAATAAAGAGTGTGTAAAAAAATTATTTTATTAGGTATTTTTTTAACTTTTTACTGTGTATGTGTAAATTAGCTACTTCGTAAGTTTTATTTTCAAACCTAACAATTGGCCCTGTTTTTTTGAATTCAGGTTTGTATTTATTAATATACATATCTTCTCCTAAATATTGATTTTTACTCATTTCTTTAAGCCTTTTTTTTCTTGATTTCTTTTTATTATGGAAACCACTTAAATATTGACCATAGCTTGCTGGATCAAACAGAATAGAACTTTTTTTGTTCGGTAATGAATTTAATATATTAAAAAGTGTTGGGTCAAGTTTGTATACGATATTCAATATCACCATTTCATTTAACCTATTACCTTCATAATATTTTTTTTCATAAAACTCGGGATTAGAAAATATTTCAAATACTTTACTTACTAGATTTCTAAGCAACAGAATTTTAGGGAAATAGCTATAACTAAAATTTAGAAAGATATTACTTAATTGTGTGATATTAATTTTTTCTTTAGAGAATTCATTTTGTAATTCGTTAAAGGATTTATAAATAAGAACATCATTATCAAAGTGAACAAAATTACCTATATCTAACATCAACGCAACATCTAAAATAGCAAAAATTCTTTTTAAAGATGCTTCCCATAAAATATTTTCTTCATTATCAAAATAATTTAGATTTTTTATTAATTCATCAATTTCATTTAAATAAGGAGTATCTATTTCTTTTAAGTTTATGTTTTGGATATTTTTTATTGAAGTTGATTTGTCTGTAGCTAGGATAATATTTGAATTTTTATCGACTTCTTTAATATTTTTGATACATAATTTTAGATGATTAGGTATTTCTCCAAAGTTTACAAGTATGTAGTTCATTAGTTATTTTCTAGTTAATTATACTTATCAACAACATTAAATTAATATTGAGTAATAAGTTGAGTTTTTTTAATTAATTTATTCTTACAAAAATTATGAACAAATATCAATATAATCTCTCTGATAAGCACCAATCAATGTTTGATGGTGATATGAGGATAAATAAAGCATCAAAAACAATTGCCGTCTTACAAGATTTTTTAACAGATACTAAAGGGTTAATACTTTTAGATATCGGTTGTTCATCTGGAATAATGACTAAAGAATATTCGAAATCTTTTAAGAAGGTGTTTGGTATAGATATAGACGAACAAGCTGTTGAATTTGCAAAAAAAAATTTTCAATCTACAAATATTGAATACATTGTTTCACCCATTGAAGAGTCTAGTTTTGCACCAGGAACTGTAGATGTAATAACATGTTCACATATTTATGAACATGTACCATCTTCTGAGCTTTTATTTAAGAAAATTTATGAGTTACTTAAACCTGGTGGAGTTTGTTACTTCGCTGCACAGAATAGGTATAATTTAAATATAATTGAGGCCCACTACAATCTCCCTTTCCTTTCATGGATTCCAAAAAAAATTGCGAATATATACATAAAATACACCAGAAACGAGAATGAATATTATGAAACTCATTTATCGTATAGAAACTTAAAAAAGTTAGTAAATAAATTTCAAGTATTTGATTATACTTTTAAAATTTTGAAAAATCCTAAACAATTTTCCGCAGAAGAGATGTTTAGAGAAGGATCTTTTAGACAAAAACTTTATATTTATCTTGGAAAGATTTTATATGTTTTC
>MDTB01032231.1_pt1 | contig 17910 bp, 21 predicted proteins | sample 811161 | NCBI WGS metagenome assembly MDTB01 (sample SAMN05326650, study PRJNA326480) | marine metagenome | isolation source: seawater | place: Mediterranean Sea | collected 2009
AAGATTTGTATTCCTATGGGAAAAGTAGGAGATTCCGATGCAGAATGGATGGCTTGCCATGAGAGGACACATCGTAACAACGGTCATATTGAAAATTTTGATCTAACACACAAAGACCAAAACGGAAAGACTGCAATAGTAGTGTTAACAAGAGGATATTCTAATAAAGAAAAATACTTTAATTTACTCATAAGAAATAAAATGTTGGAGAGATATTACAATAAAAATATTTCATATATAATTTTTCATGAAGGAAATATTTCTGAAAATCACCAAGAATATATACAACTTCGTACTATTATTCCCTTAAATTTTATTAATGTTTCAAAGTCATTTAGAACAGAAAAAATAGATTTTTATCCACCTACTAATGGAAAAGGAATAGGTTATAGAAATATGTGTAATTTTTGGTTTTGTGATTTTTGGATGTATCTTACTGATTACAATAAAATACTAAGAATTGATGAGGATTGTTTTTATGAATCAGATTATAATAATGTTTTCAATATCTTAGATGATAAAGTAGCTGTATATGGATCATGGATAGAAGATGAGGATTTTGTTACAAAAGGGCTTCAAGATTTCACAAAAACCTTTATGCATAAACATAATAAAAAACCTCTTAAACACAAAATAGGTGGTCCTTATTCATGTGTTTTAGGATTGAATTTAAATGAAATGAGAAAAAATATGTTACTTACAAAATATATAAAAGCTGTAAAAGAATCAGATAATATTTATATATATAGATGGGGTGATCTTCCTTTATGGGGGGAAGCATTATCATATTGTTTTCCAATAAATAGTTATATACAATCAAATGCAATAAAATATTATCATGATAGTCATAAAAAACAAGTTGGATAGTCTAATATTAAAACTAGGGAAAAGATGTGTCAAGAAAACGAAAGATATCCAAAGAATCATATTATAATTATATGAAATATGTTTATAAAAATAAGGAGGATTACTTTTAATTTTATACCATATGGTATAAAATTTATTTACTATATTTTCCTGCGTATATACATCCTATACTTATTATTAAACCTATTATTGGTAGGAATCCTAATCCTCCTAGTAACAAAAATATTAATCCAGTTGTTTTTGCCCATATTGGTAAAGACTTATAATATATACTTATTATTACTACTGCCCATGTTGTTAAAGCTATATTTAGCAATAAGAAAATAACTCCCATCCAAATTTGTGTTTCATACAATGATAGAGGTTCTTCACTGCCACTTGGTACAGGACTAGATACATAGTTTTCTCTAGCTCTTTTTTTGTTTTTTATACCAGTTTGTATTCTTCTTATAGATCCTATTAAACTATACCTGTATAGACCTAAAATATCAAATCTCTTTGTATTTTTTTCTGTAGAATTAATTATTTGATTAGTATTTATCATCTTTATTTAATATATATTACTTATTTTATTTTATCTATTTTGTGGTATTCCATCCGTATACCCAGGTCCTCTCCGAAATTCATATACATAATCTGCACAATTCAGACAATATCCTTTAAATATATTATCTTTGTTTGATCCATGATATTTACAATTAGCACAATATAAAGGACCAGTTTCATCAAATTGTTCACTTTGAATCCATTCATCAGGAATATTAATTGAATATTTAATTCCAGAAAGTATTTTAAATTCTTCTTTTACTTTTAAAGTTATTTCTGATGTATCAGGCATCTCTTAAATTAAAATTATTTTAATTTTAATTATCAATTTTAATTTTCAATAAATGTTTAAAGACCTAAACATACAGTTTTTCCGCAGTATTGTCTAGGATTGCTTTCACCCATATCTACACCACATTCAACACAATTATTAGAACATTCAGAACGAGATGTATTTCTCCTTAGACGTGCTTCATTTAAACTCTTTTCTTCATCATCTTCTTCATAAGGTAAAGGAGTATTCGTTGCTTTCGTTAAATCATCATCAGCCATTACGGCATATTCTGCATTTGTATTCCATTTATTCTGTTCTTCTTCTGAAAGTGTATTCCACATCTTATTAATATGCTCTACACGCTGATCAGAATTCAAGGAAGACCATATTGTTGACATTCTTAGCTCCTTATCAGTGTGCTTTTTGTAATTTTGGAAGGCATCATCCTCAAGAACTTTTTTGTCTTCGTCTTCATCATCATCTTCATCATCATCTTCATAAATATAATCCATAATCTGATCAAGATATTCGTTATAACAACAATCCTCCTTCAAAACAAAAACATCATAATTACTATAACAAAGTTTGTCATGACTTATTAAAGGTTCAAAACAATGATTAAATTCATCTTTATGCAAAATTAAAGCATTTGCCGCCAACAAATCATATCCCGGAGTTAAACCAACATAAGGATTATAAAGAAGCATAATCTTAAATCTACGGTAAGCTTTACTCATGTCGTTAAACTCAGTAATTCTAGAATTATAATCCCAACAATCATCCCCTAAAATAGTATCTTTTGAACTAAATATTTTCTTAATACCAAACATAATAAATAAAGCAAAAGAAATTTGTGTCAAACCTTCTAATTCTAACATATTATAAGGATTAACACAATTTGTTACATAGTCTTGCGCTGCCTTATACCAAAATTGCCATTCCAGTGGAATATTACTAAGTTTTGTAAGTTCACCATGACTTTGTATGAAACCAAGTCCTGACCACAAACTATTAACTGTTACCCAATTTGCCCCTTTGTACGGAGTACACAACTGTGCATGATTAACATGCGTACCATCAGCACGACCAATTGTATTACGCCAAGCAAGACGTAAGATTTCTTCTTTTATAAGAGGAGGAAAATGCTCAGAGGAATTAAAAGTAAATAAAGGTACTCGTAATTGTCCATCCTTTTTAGTTGCAATATGTGTACTACTAATGGCCTTATCAATAATAAATCTTGTAGTTTCTTCGGGATTACCATTAATACTGTTACCTAATGTCCCTTGTAATACATGATGATATTGGTTCATATTTTGTACCAATAATATAGCATCTACCATATAATGTACAGGAGCAATTTGTAGAATATATTTCTTACTAAAAAATTCAGAATATTGAGGACCTAGAGATAAATAACCAAGTTTAAAATTATTAAGTTCAATACTGTGATTTTCCATATTAAATAATTTTTCCATGTATTGGATACGAGCATCTTCTATTTCATATCTACAATCAAAATCTTCACCATCTCCAATGGTCAAAAATTCCACAAAATATTCATTTGGAAACTTATTACAAATTTCTCGTAAATAGCATGCTGTTGTTATATCATCAACATCATGCTTTCCTGGATCACTTACAACTACAATATATTTAATTTCAATGGTATTATTCAATATACTAGAATTCATTATTCTTAATTATTCTTTGTTATAATTAAGAATATTCAATTTTATATTTTTAGTTAATAAATGGGTAGACGCTGTAGAAGAAAATCTAAGCCAAAAAGAATACCATATAAAATGATACCTTATAAAAATCAACAAAAAATTTGTGGAGAAAAACCAGATAGATTAAAAAAAGTAAGATGTCCAGTAATGTGTTATCAACATCCTTATACTAAAAGAATATCATGGACTTGTGATCCAGATAAATTTAAAAAAGGTGTAATTAAACGTAAATCACCTGGTAAATCAAGACGTAAATCACCTCGTAAATCAAGACGTAAATCAAGACGTAAATCACCTCGTAAATCAAGACGTAAATCACCTCGTAAATCACCTCGTAAATCAAGACGTAAATCAAGACGTAAATCAAGACGTAAATCAAGTAGTGTACCAGTTGAGGATATGGTACCAACGTACGAAGGCGCAACAACACCACCACCACAAAATAAGAGATTGCTTGATAGTTTTGATTCTCATGATTTTGAACCGGTAGGTATTGTCTTAACGAGAAATAATCTGGATAGTATTTATGATTTTGTTTTTATATTCAAATTCGAAGACCTATCTATAAATGGTACAACGGTTGCAGGATTACATATAGCATTTACCGTTCATGTTGATTTAGAGGGTAGCAAATATTTTGGAACTCCACATTTTGTATTTGACGAAAATATATCAGATGCTGAAAGAGAACTTATAAAAGACAGATATCCAATTTTGGGATGGGGAATCAGGAGGGCCACGACGACTCTACCAAGGCAAAGCCGAAGAGCGCCGCGCGCTAAAAATCCTTTAGATATAATTGCTGTTCCAGAAACTTGGGTGACTGTGATTAATTATTTAACATCATATATTACCTTGCCTAACCTACGATTGAAACCTTTAAACCTTATATGGCAAATAGTTTGGCCGTCTAGGTCACCAACATATAATATTCCTCCGGACAAGAAAGGAACAATTTGGTTAAGAACAATTGATATGTTAAAAGCTTACCAAGAAAGCGGAAACCTAAGTGATCTACGATGGGACCCAAACAAATTTATACCAAGCCCTTTTTATGGACAAATATGGGAAAATACTAATAAAATAAAATTTATACTTAATCGTTTAAAAAAGTTTTTATTAGTAAATCGAAGGATTACAATAGAAGAATTTAATGGGAATACTAGTAATGGTCGCATGTTGTCAGAGCGGTTCTTAACAGATAAATTCCAACAACTAGTACGCATTGAATTTAAAAATTCAGCGGAATATATTCTTTATAATAAGGAATATGAGGATCAAATACGCAAAGAACCCGCACTCGCAGAACCCACACGCGAAGCATTTTGGTTTGCAGAACCCCCACCCGCAGCACCCGCAGCACCCGCACTCAAAGAACCCCCACCCGCACCAGAAGCATCCGCACCTCAAAAAAAACCCACCAGACGCGGTGGTCGCCACAAGAAGCATTTCTCGGTTGAACGGAAAGTACAAGAAATACTCCGATACGTGAGAGAAAAAGGAAAAAAAGAAGTTGATATAGAGCAAAGGAATATCAGCGACGATGACTTTGTACTGTTAATTTCAGAGTTGATTATGAGAGGAATAGAGGTAAATATAAAATAAAAGTTCATAATTACAAGCGGTAATGTTGCTAAATGGGTCAAGAACTAAAATATATATTTTAGTTCTCCTTAAGCCGTAGTACGTCTTACAATAGCTACCTTAGTACTAGGATTATCTCTAGCAAAATCTGTGATCATCTTCATATAAACTCCCCAATCTCCTTGAGCAATATTACAACCAATATACTCAGGAAATGCAATACCATACAACTTTAAAGAACTTATTTTATCTAAACACTCCTTAAACCATTTTTCTCTTTTTAATTTTGTATCTTCACGGTTATTAGGTCCTGCTGGATTAAACTGGGCAAACATATTTATAATTAGTGGTCCAAAAGCACTAATTTCATTATCTACTATCGCACCTTTTACTTGAATTGTACCAGGTTTCGCATAATCTGCAGGTATAGTAAAACCTCGTCTTTTTGGATCTGGTTTACGATTTTTCCAAGCACAACCATATGGATATTTTTTACATAATACTCCCGATAAACCTCCTCCCTTTGCACCAGTGCAATTCTCTTGTTGTGCAATAGCATAATTTTTCCATATATCTGGATCTAAAACTCCATCTGGTGATTTCAAAAGGATTACTGAGTTTATTTTTGTTTCTATTGGATATTTCCATTGATTAATATTTCCAGAATTCCAATAGTCTTGATTATAGGTTTTTGATCTTACTTTTTTATATATCCTACCATTAGAATTAACTTCTAATGGTTCTGGTGCATATGAATTTTGTATTTTATTCCATGTACTAATGTTAGAATAAATATCATAATAATAAAGACGATTCCATTGTAATGATTTAAATTCTCGTAGGCCATTCATTTTATTTATATTGATTATATTGATTTCCTAAAACAAAATTATTCATAATTAATTCGGTTTTTTTTTCAAAATCAAGTTTAATTTTTCTGTTACTGAAAATTTTTATATCTAAATCTAAATATGAAGTTATTTTATTTTTTATTTGAATATTTATATGGTTTCTATTTTGACATATAGGATAATTATTTAATATAACTGAATAAACTTGCTGCATTTTTTTTTCGTAATCTATAATCTTAATTATTAGAAAAAAATTTTTCAACTCCTTAATTGATTGTTTTTTTCCATAAAATGCCAATGAGGATTCCTCCATAGGTCCTGAATTCCATATTCTTCTCAATATGGGATAAGGTCGAATTGTTTTGCGATATTTCTTAAGATTACTAGGTTTGAACATTTATTAATTTTTTTTTTTCTTTAACGTTTTTTTTTCTTACGTTTACGAAATTTTTTTCTACTATTTTTATTTGAATAAAACTGTTCTTCTCTCCATTGTAATATCAATTGTATTAAATAAAATACATTCTCAATTTTAGTAAAAATTTTTATTGGATACAAGTTATATCCTTGAGGTATTATTATTTTAGTATCCATTTTAAAATTACATTGAGGTATTTAAATTATAATACTATATTTTACCTAGTATAGTTATAAAATTAATGTAAAAAAGCCATACCCTGTATGGGTATGGCTTTTCAATTTATTTTTTTATCAATTTAACAAATACTTGACCATTTATTATAATAAGTTTAGCTATGTAAACATTCTGACCGGAAATTTTAGCATCTTCATATATTTTTAAAGCACCCATATTATTCATAATGGACGTTACGGGAGTCGAACCCGTTGCATTTTTTTCTTGTAGACCCTATCCGGATAAAGATAGGAAAGTGTTAACAAATTTTTATAAAAATAAGATCCAATGATTTTGGCGGTGCTGCGAAATCATATCTACTAAAAAATGCACCCCCTGATGGGAACGTCCGTAGTTTGTTAGGAGCCCCGACCTCGCCCCTAACTGTCATTGCCTTAAGCAATGTCCTTCTCCTCTCCTAAGTTAGAATCTAACTTTCATTAAGAGTCTTGGCACGCTCCTTGAACTCCTCCTGCTCTGCCTCATCTAGTTCTTTCCACATACCACTCAGAATCTTCGTGATCTCAGCCGCCTTAGCTTCCGGATTTTCTTCCTTCACCTCCTCTCGCATTTCCTTAGCATAGAGAGAGTAACCTGTAACCTTCACTGTAGGTCGCTTGTGCCCAGGCTTCTTTTCCACGGCTTTGTTTTCTGGAGAGGAAGCACCGATCCGCACGTAGTCCGGGTTTTTAAAGTCTGCGGCGATATCGACAGGTTTCGTACTTTCTGTCAAAACTGAAACTAAACTCTCTACGCTATCATCCGCACTATCAGTTTCAACCTCAGAAGATTTTTCGAATGCTTCTTTCTCACTATCATACCTAGTCTTGTCTTCATCCCTCATTGATTCATACTTTGCCATTTCTTCTTTGTCTGCCTTCTTCTTGCTTCCCTTTAGTTCGTTCCACTTGCGACCCAATTCAGCAGTAACATCCTTAGGAGATGGCTTCTCTCCATTCTCATCTTCCAGTTCCTGTTTAACCTCGGCTCGATGCTCTTGGCAGAAGAACAAATAAGCAGATTTCGCTCGCTTGGGCTTACCATCATTTTTCTTTTTTTCGTCAGGAGAAGTACCATTTTCCCTGTGGCATTCATCCTTGTCATCAGAAGCCATCTTTTCAAAACGAGCAAGTAATTGCTTATCTTTACAATTTGATGAAGCCTTGAGTTCCTTCCAGGCTGCACCCAGGCCACTAAGAACCTCCTTCGGAGCAGGTTTAGTGCCGTCATTCTCTTCAGTCATTTTCTCCACAACTTCCGATCTCTTTTCCTTGCAGAAGAACAAATATGCAGACTTGGGACGACGTTGTTTGGGTCCATCACTTTTCTTACTTTTAGAACCAGTTTTAGTACTTACAAATTTCTTCAGGAACTCTCCAAACTTATGTTGATTGTCTTCATTCATCCAAAAAGTTGTCATAGATTCAGCCAGAGATTCATCGTATTCAGCAAAAGGTCCACCTTCGTCAACAGCACGTTCCATAAACGCAGTAAACATATTGTTAATAAGCTTAATATTCTTACTTTGAGTGGTGGCAGACATATCCACATGATACATGTGGATATTTTTACAAATTTCAAATTTATTTTCAATCTACATTACAAATGACTGCGGTCGGCATATATTAATTCTGGTACTACGTATTAAAAGAAAAAATATTCATCAATATATTAATGCAGCAGCAAGAGGTAGAGATCTAATTTTCACATACCAACCAAATTTAACTCCATAAACTGCATCAACAAGTCCACATTCAGAAGCAGGATGAATATTAATAAAATCTTTTCCTTCCTTGTTCACTATATCATGCCATATTCTCGGTCTACATTTTAAATATCCACATTGAAAATTATTCTGAAAAGGTGCATTATAAATTATATTTAGAGCATCAATCATATCGTGATGATCATGGTAACATAGTCTAGGACTATTACATGCTTCTGTCAAAAAATCAGCATTTATATTACAAAACTTTTCCATCTCTTTAGCTCCTTTCAGCTTCTTTTCACAAATCTTTATAGACAATTGCATAGTTTTCTTCATTTCTTTTTCGGTAAAAAGTATAAACTTGCTGGCCTGATCTACATAACAGTAAGAAATAACTTCCATCATCATGTCTGTAGGTAAGTTATTAAAGTTAAAACTCATTTTATTAATAGTTAATTTATATATATAAATTAACTATGTTATTCAAATTTATTTACCAAACGCAAGAAAGCCATACCCAAATGGGTATGGCTTTCTTCATATTATATATTAACCTTAAGGTATAGTATGTTCCGAAACAGTAGGTGGTAGGCTTTGACTACTTATTTCCAAATCAAACCATTGTAGTTTAGTAGTACTCATAGATAATTCTTTTTGTAACTGTAATGTTTTTTTAACGTGTTCTGCTCGCATTTGTAGGATGTGAGTCTTATAATATTGCTTTCCTATCCTCTCGTTACAACACAAGCATTGTACGTAGCCATGTACATCATCATGATGTTTCTGTAGATCTTTTCTAAGAAGATATACGTTGTTACATTTTTTGCATGGAAGAACCGTATAAGGACAACTAATGCGACGATGACTCCATAATCCTCTTTGTGTCTTACAATCTTCTCCACATTTCCTACACACAGCAGGATCTGTTAAATCTTCATCCTCCATTTTCTCAGGGTTCTTCTTTAACTGTTCTACATATTGATCAACGCTAGGAAACACAGAATCAAGAACTGAGTAACAAGTAGAAGCTCTCAATTCTGTTCTTTTTGCCACCAAAGAATGACACAAAGGACATTCCAAATCCTTGCGATTCGCAAAGGGTTCATTCAGTTTACTGTAGGTTCTTACACAATCTTGACACCATATTCCTCCTGAACAATCTCTGTTTCCTCGAGAAGCACTACGAGGACAGTTTATGCTGCACATTACAGCTGCAATATCGTGACAACTCATGCATTGAAACATATTTATGTCATAATTATTGGTAATTATGACATTTTTTCAAATTTATTAAATTGACTGGGAACGTGTATTCTTCAGTAAAAATTTTGGTATTACCATTTGAATAGGAGAATTATCTTGTATTTCATAGTCCGAACTATTCATCACGCTAGTATTAATAGCTGACGTCCTGAATAAACCCCTTGGTGGAGGAGGAGGTGGACCTTTTCTTATTTTATAATATTTCCAATTTTTTTGAATTATAGAAGCACAAAAATGATACATGAACTGTGTTTAATATAAACCTGAAATTTCTTTTAGATCAACATATATTGTAATACAATATATGTTAACTTAATCTATCATTTATTCTCTCATGAAGACCAGGTAAAATTTTACCCATAGGAACATAGCCAAATAAACCCAATACAACACCATATACAACAAAAGCAGTAATAACTGCAAACCAGAAAGCTGCAAAATAATCATACCATTTCATATGATAAGATTTATCATCTTTATCCTGTTTATTATATTTGTAACCACTATATAAATACCCAACCATAGCTGATAAACCTAAAGCAACACAATTTGAAATAATTGACACATACCATAATGTTTTATACTCAGACATTTATTCCTCGCCAAGATTTAAATATTTTGATATCTCATTTAGAGAGCGAAATCTTTGACCCTTTTCCGAATAATAATACTTATCATCCCTCGAACAATCAGTCCTAGCTCTTTCCACTATTTTCCAACCTTTGATTTCAGACAAAGAGCCTCCTTTCTTTAAGACAAAAGTGTTGAGTTTTTCTTTTGCCAATTTGATACCCAGTTCATCTAATAATTCTTTACGAGCATTAAACTTACGCATATTTTTCTCATGTTCTTCTTCCAATAGTTGTAGTTTCAATGTTAGTATTTTCATTTTTTCATCCTTTTTACTGGGATAAAAAAGAACCTTTAATAAATAAAGTGCAAGAATAATGATAAAATGTTCATACAAAAAAATGATAACATTCATTTTCCAACAGTCTGATTTGGAAACAGTAAAAAGTAAAGATTGTGTTGTTCCAGTTTCAGATATTTCATTCATATCCAAAACACTCAACATGGAAATGTAAGTACTATAAATATTACTCATAAACAAAGACATAAAATGATGAGTTTCTAGTTTAAGCTTACAAAGAAACCATTCGAAATCTATGTTGTGCAAAAAGGGTGTCATATCCACTATATTATAGTTTGTCATGTTATATTTTTCCATGTTCACATTGTTCTTACAATGTGAACATATTATTCAATATTATTTTTATTTGTTCTGTTTCAATACATAAGACACCATTCCAGCATTCCATTTCCTACCACGCTTAAGATTACCTTCTTCATTGAGAATACAACTAATTTCCTTCGGAGACATTCTATCACCAGACAAAACCTTAATACGATTTATGATTGTATATTCTTCAGGATGAACTCCAACAACTTTCTTAATGGTATTACCATTCTTATCAAGTTGACGAATATATTTCTGTCCAAATTTCAAAGATCCAATCGCTTCATCTCCTCGTTTGAGTTTCCGCATATTCGCCATACGGATTCTTTCACCAAGTAGCGCTGCTTCTCTTTGCGCTTCCACAATTAGCTGAATAAAATCCAACTTATTCATAGAATATAACAAACAATCCGAAACTGCATGTATTTCCACACCACGTTCGTTAAGATCCTCCAACCATGAAAGAAACTTCACAATATTTCGGCTCAAACGATCCACACGATAGATCGATATACAATCTCCTCGTTGACACGCATTTCCAACAGAAATAAGGACATTAGGTATGGAAGTATAAGCCGACTGCGTCAGTTTAATCACTTTGTTTCTCTGTGTAGGGGAAGATTCAATTCCTTCAAGCAATTCTTGTTCTTGTGCTTCAAGGCTAACCGAAGTACTACTAGCTTGTTCTTTCGTAGACACACGACAAATCAAATAGTTCGTATTGATATTAAATTTACTCAAATACTGACTAATCAACCATTCACACTCACAATTCTCATCTGCAACCCATTCCGAAGTTCCATCACAAAATTCTATCAAAAATGTAAATCCATCTTTGACTCCGTGAGATAAAATCTGCTTCACTTCACAAACATTAGGTTCTTCCCTCCGTTCCTTGTCCACCATGTGAACAGCATTATCAATAGTCATAGCTTGCATAAATTTCTCCACATCTTTCACCATATTAGTAGGAACTTTGATATTGGTAGACATACTCAACTATATTAGTGTTAATATAGTTGAAAAATTCATTTTTATTAACCTACCAATGCACGAACTTGAAGCGACGATTTTCGAATTCGTTTCCTTGTCCCTAGTGGGTAGTCATAGAACAAACGATACTTCAATTCATCAAACCTGGAAGTTGCTTCTCCAGGCATGTCCAAAAAATCAAAAATATCTTCAATGTATGTTTTGTACTCATCACCAATTGATATAGTCAAGTAACTAATAGTTTCTTCCGTGTTTTGCAGATTAAAAAGCAAAGATGTACGTATCCTTTTTCTATATTTCTGACCTGGCATTATTTTTCTTGCTTTACAGCTTTGCATTGTTATATTATAACAATGAAATACCTTCATTTTTCAAAATTATTTCAATCCATATCCCTAACGCAAAAAAGCCCCACCCCCGAAGGGATGAGGCTTTCTTACGGGTCTCCGCTTTACACCACGTCCAGGTGGGATTTGGTTACCACACATCTCCGAATCTACTTATAGCTTAAGTGCCATTTTACGAGAAACGGTGTTCTAAATTGACTCTTGTCCATCCGCCTGGCGCAACTCAAAGTCTTGAACTACTGGAGCCGAACTTTTCGGGTTGGCTCGCCCTAGCACTGTACCAAGGTGCAACACAACATGCGCAATAGCTATACTCCCCCTCTTCTCATAGGAGTTGAGACCAACCAACTCAGTGTTGTATACAACACCTTTCTATGATACTTGAGTAACACCTAGATCTTATCAACCTGGTGCGGGTTCACCGGTAAACAACAACTACCCCTCCTTCCTCATCAGGAGGCCACGATCTCCAATGCCGCTGCACTTCGGAGTCTGAGGCGGTTGCTGGATCCAGACATGCGTGCAAAGTTCTACGGTACTTTTAACGACTTAATTATTAGGAGCCCCGACCTCGCTCCTAACCGTCGTTGCCTAAAGCAACGTCCATTAACCACTTCCCAACCCTTAACCAAATAAAAAAAACCCAAATAATTTGTTAGGAGCCCCGGCCTCGCTCCCAACTGTCACCGCCTAAAGCGATGTCCATTTCCACTTAACTCACTTAACTAAGAAAGTTATATATATAAAATAATGAATATATGTTCGCCATGTCGTTTATTTTTATATTCGTACATATACATAACTATATATCTTATAAAATTTGTTGCTTGGATATATAATGATCCATATCAACTTAACACTCATTGATAGTCTTGGCGCGCTCCTTGAACTCCTCCTGCTCTTCCTCATCGAGTTCCTTCCACATACCACTCAGAATCTTCGTGATCTCAGCCGCCTTACAATCCGGGTTCTCCTCCTTCACCTCCTCTCGCATTTCCTTCGCATAGAGAGAGTAACCGGTAACCTTCACCGTAGGTCGCTTGTTAGCCGGCTTCTTTTCGGTGGCCTTGACGAGACTCTCAGGAAGCTTGCGCTTTGTAGTCGTCTTGTTGACAACCTTGGCCAAATCAGTCAGTGCCTGTTCATATTTCTCGTCTGCTTCATCATCAGCCGGCTTGGTCTCACCAACAATGTCACCAATAACTGCATCTACAGCTGTATCAACATCTTCGCTATCACTCCCGGTGTTATCACTAGAGTAAGCAGACATCTCGCTTTCATATCGAGCCTTATCGGCTTCCTTCATCTTATCGAACGCAGCAAGCTTATCTTTGTCCGCCTTCTTCTTGCTTCCCTTCAGCTCGTTCCACTTGCGACCCAATTCAGTAGTAACATCCTTGGGGGTCGGCTTCTCTCCATTCTCATCTTCCAATTCCTGTTTCACCTCATCACGATGAGCTTGGCAGAAGAACAAATACGCAGACTTCGCTCGCTTGGGCTTGCCATCATTCTTCTTCTTCTCGTCAGGAGAAGTACCATTTTCCTTATGACATTCATCCTTGTCGATCTTGGCCATTTCTTCGTACTTGGCCATCAACTTCTTGTCCTTGACCTTGGTTGACTCCTTGAGTTCCTTCCAGGCGGCACCCAGGCCACTAAGAACGTCCTTCGGAGCAGGTTTAGTGCCGTCATTCTCTTCGGTCATTTTCTCCACAACTTCCTCACGGTTTTCCTTGCAGAAGAACAAATACGCAGACTTGGGACGACGCGGCTTGGGAGTATCATCATCGCTCTTCTTGCTCTTGCGCACGGTAGTCTTCATGCTGCCCAACACCTTAGAAAAAGCTTTCTGGTTGTCGTCGTGAAACCAAAAAGCCATAAAATCAGTAGCCACTTGCTCGTCCCATTCAGCCAAAGGACCGCCTTCGTCCACAGCGCGTTCCATGAACGCAGTGAACATATCATTGATAAGAGTCATATTCTTAGTTTGGGTGGTGGCAGACATATCCAATTTGACAATGCAAACTTGATTACAAAATTCAAAATTATTTTGAGCCAAATTTGCCCTAACGTAAGAAAGCCACTCCCTGTGTGGGAGTGGCTTTCAAATTTATTTGTTATGAGCCCCAACCTCGCTCATAACTGTCACTGTCTACACAGTGTCCATTTCCTTATTACTTACCTACTATATGATCTCGATGCGCACATTCTTCTTGCCACTCTTCATCGCCATCTCCATAGCCTGCATAGCCAAAGCCGAGGGTACCTTGAGAACGAGTTCTTCTTCAGCCTCAGGCTTTGCAACTTCGGGTTCAGTATCCAACTTCTTGGGAGTAGGTAGTTCAGTCACTTTCTGCGCAATGGGCTTGATCGGAGCACTAGGTTGGCAAACAATCGGCTTGCTAGGAGGAGAAATGTTGTGGCTGAATCGACACTTGGCATGAGGACACTGTTGACCAGAGGCAATGAACTTGCATACTTTCACCGGTTTGAAGCTGGTGTCTTGTTTCTTCTGTGCATGAGTGATCTGCTTGGGGATTTGCGGTGGAGGAGGAATGTAATCTACCTTGTCAGCAATAATCTTCGGCGCCTTGGACCACATGCTGTTAGAAACAGAACTCGAGCTAGGAGCCGGGCTAGGAGCCGAGATAGGAGCCGGGCTAGGAGCCGGGGTAGGAGCGGTTGTAGGAATGCAAATACCTGTGCGCTTGCAGAACGCGATCTTGTCTTCGTCGGGGTGCTTGTAAGTACATGTAGACTTGTAGCGGCATTTGCAAGCCCAGCGGCAGTCTTTCGGGATGAGCTCATCAATATTGTGGGCAAAGCGGCACTTATCGCCATGCGGGCAAGGAGTGTTCGTTCCTACTGAACGACACATACGCGACTTCACAATAGAAGTCGAACTGGAACTACTCGCAACAGATGCCGGGCGCGGAGCACGATGAGGAGTAGCACCCATAATGAGATCGCTAGCCTTGAGAGGCACCGGTTTGGTGACGGGCTTGGTGACGGGCTTGGTGACGGGCTTGGTGACGGGCTTGGTAACTGGCTTGGTAACCGGCTTGGTGATGCGTTTGCTAACCGGCTTGGTAACCGGCTTGGTGATGCGTTTGCTAACCGTCTGCCAACCACTTTCTTGCACAGGAGCAGGAGCAACAGGAGCAACAGGAGCTTGCATCGTCTTCTTGGTCTCTTGTTCTTTCAGAAGACGTCCGATTGAAATCCTGCGGTTGTGCTTGAGAGCCTCGATCAGCTCAGGATTGCAGTAGATGCGCCACCAACGATGAATAGTACGAATAGCTTTCTGACGAGGAGTCAATGTAACGGGGATGCTCTTGGAGGTAGCCTTGATAGCAAAAGCGTGAGCACGCTGATTCTCTTCGTGTTGCTTGTTAACCTGTGCGGACTTGCGCCGCTCACGACGCCGCTCGGCAATGACACTGGTAGCCGTAAGACCATGTTGAGGTTTCTCGGTCTTGCCACGACCACGCTGATGTTTGAAAAACTTGCTGATTTGCTGCTGTTCCTTCAGCTTAATCTGCTTGACTCGTTTCATCTCTTGTTTGTAGTGAAGTTCGCGTTGTTCACGTTCTTCTTGCTCGCGCTTCTCACGACGCTCACGGAAAGCTTTGGACTCGGTAGGAAGAGACTTGACCAATTCATCATCGGCAACAATTTGAGCGTGTTCGGCTTGGTAACGAAGGATCTGTTCAACACGAGCTTCTTCCTCAACACCGAAAATCATGTCGTCCATCGTGTGGTACTTGCTGTTTTCTGCGGCAAGCTGAATCGGCGGGGGAAAACACCACTCTCCTTCAATTTCGAGTTCGTCAGTGAAGGACGGCTCGGTGAGATCGCCGGCGACAGAATCGTCCAGCTGCGAGTCATACTCGCTCACCGAGTTGTCATCAATCACGTCATTATCGTCTTCCCAGCCCATGGCCAGGTCGACCTCGTCATTGAGGAGTTGATCTGACTCGAAAGTCTGATCAGTATATTCGCTCATGCTGTTAAAACCCATGTCTCACATATACACACGCAACATGTTCCCAAAATTCAAATTTATTTTGAGCCATTTTTCACCTTCAAGGGGAATATTCATTTTTTTTTCACGCCGTGAAGGATTTTAGGGGGGTCCCAAGGCCTAAGGGCTGTACTATTCATTTTTTTTTCACGCCGTGAAGGATTTTAGGGGGGTCCCAGGGCTGATGGGAAGAAAGCCACACCTGGGTGGGTGTGGTTTTCCATACCATGATGGTTTTACTAGAGGGATGAGCTTGCCCAAAGACGAGTTAAGGGAGGGGGAGGAGGGGTAGTAGGGGTAGTAGGGCGATTATCGAGAGACCACCGCCGAGCACGTCTACGAGCCCTGATATAATCGCAACGTACAAGGAAACGCCGTACAACAGCTTGGATCAAACAAGCACACCATTCACGTTCACCAGCCTCAATCATCCAATCAGGAGTTTCTACTTCACGCCAACCAGGAGATATTTCATCTAGCATATCGTCCACGTCCGCAGGTGTTTGACATTGAAGGAAACGCTGGTAGGCTGTATTTTCTTTCATATTGAGTGCAATCTCGTAGGCAGTCATATTCTGTCTTTTTCATGCGTATTCCTGGAAAAAATTCAAATTTATTTTGAGCCATTTTTCACCTTCAAGGGGGTATTCATTTTTTTTTCACGCCGTGCTGGATTTTTGGGGGTTCCCAAGGCCTAAGGGCTTATGAGAAGAAAGCCACACCTGAGTGGGTGTGGCTTTCCATACTATAAGGGGATATTCTCTCTATTACTTGTGTATAGAGGTGAGTAAATTCAAATTTATTTTGAGCCATTTTTCACCTTTAAGGGATACATTCATTTTTTTTTCACGCCGTGCTGGATTTATGTTCATTCATCGACAACATATTCGTCTTCATCCATAAGCTGTGCGATCTGAAACCAAAAAGGGTCATGATTGATAGAATCATAAGCCCCAGGAAAACCATCAAATTCATCTGGTATGATACGTACACGATGGAATACTTCACGATGGAGTTTATGTGTAAACTGTGCCAAATTACGTGGATCTCTTCCTTCCATTACATGGATGTAAATATTTCTGAATTCAATATAAGTCAAAGCATACCTGAAGTAGTTTATAATCTGAAGCAAAGATCCATAAACTGTGTGTTCATACGTTTCCGTCAAGTCCATCATCATATCAGCAGCATCAGAATCATTAGCAATAAGGAAATAATTATACAACTGATGTACAGTATCTTCCTCAAGAGATTTAAAATGAGGAAGTATTTTAGATCGATCGATATCAGGAGACAAAATTCTGTTTTTGATGATATCTTTAATGGCAAAATAGTGGGGTGGTAGCAAATATGATCTGATTATAGAACATACATCGGTACATAAAATATTGTTTAGAGCATGATCATACATATCGATATGATTACAAAGATTAGTTCTGACAGACATAATCACTTATCACTATGATAAGTGATGAAAAATCAACTTTATTTTCTGACTTCCGGGAGACGCAAAAAAGCCTCACCCTTCGGGGTGAGGCTTTTTAATTTGTTCCTGGTGGGACTCGAACCCACGACCTACGGCTCATAAGACCGTCGCTCTAACCAACTGAGCTACAGGAACACGCCACATGGGCAGTTGTGCATGGTGTGGGGTTCGAACCCACGCGTGCGAACACAGAAGATCTTGAGTCTTCCCCCTTGGACCTCTCGGGCAACCATGCTCGTGTTTCCGACTAAGTTAGGAATATTGCACCCGATGTGGGGCTCGAACCCACGACCACAGGATTAAAAGTCCTGCGCTCTACCTACTGAGCTAACCGGGTATGTGTTCCCAGCCGGGCTCGAACCG